>OGRK01000140.1_pt1 | contig 87370 bp, 81 predicted proteins | sample 1553471 | NCBI WGS metagenome assembly OGRK01 (sample SAMEA2580080, study PRJEB22360) | human gut metagenome | biome: human gut; feature: human-associated habitat; material: faeces | place: Denmark | collected 2008/2010
TTGGTGCAGAGAAATTCCTCGATATCAAATGCCGTATGGCAGACCTGCATCCAAGTGCAGTTGTTATCGTAGCAACCGTACGTGCTCTGAAATACAACGGCGGCGTAGCCAAAGCTGACCTCAACAACGAAAACCTGGAAGCTCTTGAAAAAGGTATCCCGAACCTTCTGAAACATGTAAGCAACATCAAGAACGTATACAAACTTCCTTGCGTAGTTGCCATCAACGCATTCCCGACCGACACCAAGGCAGAGCTTGACTTCGTAGAAGCTAAGTGCAAAGAACTCGGCGTAAACGTAGCTCTTTCTGAAGTATGGGCAAAAGGCGGAGAAGGCGGAATCAAACTTGCAGAAGAAGTTCTTCGCCTCGTAGAAGAACCAAACGACTTTACTTATGCATATGAACTGGAAGGATCTATCGAAGATAAACTGAACCAGATCGTGCAGAAAGTATATGGCGGTAAGAGAGTAGTTCTTACTGCAAATGCGCAGAAGCAGGCGAAACAGCTGGAAGCTCTTGGATTTGGCAACTGCCCGATCTGTGTGGCTAAGACACAGTACAGCCTGACCGATGACCAGACCAAGCTTGGGGCTCCGACAGACTTCGAAGTTACTGTACGTAATCTTAAGATTTCTGCTGGTGCAGGATTTATCGTTGCCCTGACAGGCGAGATCATGACGATGCCAGGTCTTCCGAAAGTACCTGCTGCAGAACGTATTGATGTTGATGAGACTGGCAAGATCACTGGACTTTTCTAATAAAAGCGGATTGTAAAAGGTTTGGTTTTGCTTTATAAAGCAAGGAAAATGATATTTTGTAAAATATGAAAACCCTGAGGGGGAGCATCTCGAAGTTGCGAAGGCCGAAGCTCCCCCTCAGACACCCCCTACTTGGCCACGCTTGGCTGAGGCAGACAGAACGTTATCGACGCCAACTGTTGAGGCTGTTTCGCTGCGCGAAAAGCGCAACGCACAGAGCGAATGCGCCCGTGCATCTTTTGCCGCCCCACGCTACGCGTGCAGGCAAAAAGCCCATAATCTGTCGCCAGGCGGGAAAGCCTTCCCGCCTGAGTAGCCTGGAGATGATGCGCCCACAGTGCTGGACGCACTGGGCACATTTTGCACCAAAAGCGGTGCAAAATGTGGGCGTGGCCAGGAGGGGAGCGCGAGGGGAGAACGGCCTTCGCAACTTCGAGTGCCCTCCCCTCGCAGGTTTCCATATTTCCAAATATGAAAAAAATTATTATAAAAAAGAAGAAAGAAAAATCATAAAAGACCCCTCTTTTATCGGGTCACTTTTTTCAGGAGGAGAAAAAATGGGATTTTCTACAAGTACATGCACAGAATTCGTCGAAGTTCTCGCTTCTAAAGCCCCGGTACCGGGCGGCGGCGGTGCATCAGCGCTGGTTGGTGCAGTTGGAACTGCACTTGGCAATATGGTAGGCAGTCTTACCGTAGGTAAGAAAAAATATGCAGACGTAGAAGACGAAATGTGGGAGCTCAAAGCAAAATGCGACCAGCTCCAGAAAGACTTCCTTCGTCTGATCGAAAGAGACGCAGAAGTTTTTGAGCCGCTCTCCAAAGCATATGGTATGCCAAAAGAAACCGAAGAAGAAAAAGCAGAAAAAGCCCGTGTTATGGAGATCGTGCTGAAAGATGCCTGCTCCGTACCGATGGAGATCATGGAGAAATGCTGTGAAGCGATCGAGCTGATCGTTGAATTCGGCGCAAAGGGTTCCAAACTGGCGATCAGTGATGCCGGTGTTGGAGCAGCTTTCTGCAAAGCAGCATTACAGGGTGCCAGCCTGAATGTCTACATCAATACAAAATCCATGGCAGACAGAGAATACGCAGAAGAACTCAACAAAAAAGCAGACGCAATGCTTGAGAAATACACCAAGATGGCAGATGAGACATTCGAAAGCGTTCTTGGCAGATTAAAATAATCAGCAACAAAATAGCGGAGGAAATACAAAAATGGCAAAGCAGTTATTAGGTAAAGAAGTAACAGCAGCACTGAATGAAAAGATCAAAGCAAATGTAGCAGAATTACAGGGCAAAGGCGTAAACCCGACACTCTGCATCATTCGTGTTGGCGAAAACCCAAGCGATATTTCTTATGAAAGAGGAGCAACAAAACGCTGCGAGACTCTTGGCGTGGCATGTGAGAAGATCCTTCTTCCGGGAGATGTGACTCAGGAAGAACTCCTTGCAACCATCGACAAAGTAAACAAAGACGACCACATCCACGGCGTTCTTCTGTTCCGTCCGCTTCCGAAACATCTGGATCAGGCAGTGATCGAAAATGCACTTGCTGCAGAAAAAGACGTTGATTGTATGACAGATCTTTCCATGTCCGGCGTATTCACCGGCAAAAAAATCGGTTTCCCGCCATGTACACCACAGGCATGCATGGAGATCCTGGATCATTACGGAATCGATTGCACAGGCAAAAAAGCCGTTGTTATCGGAAGAAGCCTTGTAGTTGGAAAACCGGCAGCCATGATGCTGGTTAAGAAAAACGCAACCGTAACGATCTGCCACACAAGAACCGTTGATATGCCGTCTGTTGCAAAAGAAGCAGACATCGTGATCGTAGCAGCCGGACGTGCAGGCGTTGTTGGTGCTGATTATGTCAGAGAAGGACAGACCATCATCGATGTAGGTATCAACGTAAATGCAGAAGGCAAACTCTGTGGAGACGTTGACTACGCTGCAGTTGAGCCGATCGTTGATGCAATCACACCGGTTCCTGGCGGAGTTGGAAGCGTTACTACATCCGTTCTTGTAGGACATGTAGTAGAAGCTGCAATGAGAAAGGTAAATGGATGATTCGAAACAAAAAAGCAATGCTCTTTTGTTCACAGATGATACTGGCAGGTGCCCTTATAACAGGGGCACCTTGTCTGGCGTCTGGGGATAATGGAGAGACGAGCGTATTTGGAAGTTCAGATACAAATGCAGAAGATGAAGTATCCGATCTTTCCGGCGAAGGCCAGATCCACAAGCCGGCCAGCCTTAACGCGCCGGATTTTACCTCAGATCCGAATTTCGTGGATGATTCCACCGACAATACTTATGGTTATTACACGATCATGGGGACGACAACCGTTTCCCTGGCACAGATGACTTCCCAGTACAATGCACATGGATCCGAATATCCGTCCGCATCTCTGAAAGAAGGCGGTGCAGAGACGATCGATGATTTCTGCACGATCATTCTGGAAGAAGCAAATGCTGAAGGTGTCCGGGGAGAAGTAGTCTTCGAACAGGCAATGCTCGAGACCGGCTGGCTCCAGTACGGAGGAGATTCCGGAATCTCCCAGTACAACTTCGCAGGACTCGGAACCACAGGCGGCGGCGTCCAGGGCGTATCCTATCCCGACGTAAGAACCGGGATCCGCGCACAGGTACAGCATTTAAAAGCCTACGCCTGCGACGAATCTCTCAACCAGGACTGCGTAGACACCCGCTTCAACATGGTTCAAAGAGGCAGTGCCCCATACGTCGAATGGCTTGGACAGCAGGAAAATCCCAATGGAGGCGGCTGGGCCGCCGGAGCAAACTACGGGGAGAAATTGCTCAAGCTACTGAGCGATCTCAAGGAGGAGTAAGTGAGATGTTTGACATCTCCTTATATCCTCTTTTCTTTTTGGGCAAAAACCAAAACCGCAAAGTGGACGTGGCCCGTCCCCTCTGCACACCCCTGGGCTTTTGGGAAAAACATCGGCATTGGTTTTGGTGTGGGGAAGCATTTTTGTAGCGTGGTATGGAGCCTGGATATCGCGTGGGGGAAATCTCCCCCAAAAATCCACCTTGACTCAGGGAGTCCCTCCAAATCCCCAACCTATTCAAACGAAAATCTCCCGGCCTGGACCACTAGGAAAATTTTTCACAATCCTCGACCAAAAAACAAAATTCCCGTCAAACACCCAGCCCAGGGTGTGCAGAGGGACGGGCGACGTCCCTTTGCAGTTTACCTTGCTTCCCAAAAGCGAAAAAAGAGCCCGGGGAATACATTCCCCAGGCAAAAAAAAGTTTTTTACACTTGCTTTTTCCAAAAAAATCTCAAGAAAGCTTAATTTCCTTCAATTCTTTCGCCGGCAGTTTCTTAGAAGAACCTGCCACAAACTTCTTAAGCGCCTTAGAAGACTTCGCAATCGGCACATTCGTACCAGCACCGCCCATACATCCACCAGGACAAGCCATACCCTCGATCATACAGCCCTTAAGTTTCCCGGCTTTTGCCAAAGCCAGCATCTTCTTACACTCTGCCAGGCTCTCTGCATGCTCAATATGCACCGGAACTTCCGGATAATATTCCTTCAGACAGGCCTCGATCGCACCTGCAACACCACCTGCGACCGCATATCCACGTCCGGCGGCAGTAGCATCATGCAGGGAACCTTCGTCTTCAAAGGAAGCCGGCTCGATCTCACGCGCATCAAACATCGCATCCAGTTCCTCAAAAGTCAAAACAAAATCCACATCACTTCGCACAGTACGGCGCATTGCTTCCAGTTTCTTGGAAGCACAAGGTCCAATGAAGACAACCTTCGCATCCGGATCATCCTGCTTTACCTTACGTGCAGTGGCAACCATAGGAGTCAGCTCCTGTGAGATATTGTCGATCATGGTCGGGAAGAATTTCTTTGCCATCATGGACCAGGACGGACAGCAGGAAGTCAGAAGGAACGGAAGATTTCCTGTTGCAACCTCATGTGCATAATGATGTGCCTCAGAGATCGCACCGACATCCGCACCAAACGCAACCTCATGAACATCAGAAAAACCAAGAACCTGCAGAGCTGTCTTGAATTTGCCAGGGGTCACATCATCACCAAACTGGCCGATATAAGCCGGTGCAACGATCGCAACGATCTTATCGCCGTCACGAAGCGCATGCGCAAGCTGGAAGATCTGAGATTTATCAGAGATCGCACCGAACGGACAGCTTACCATACACATACCACAGGAAACACACTTGTCATCCAGGATGCTCGCACGCCCCTGCTCATCACTTCCGATCGCCTTGACACCACATGCCTGCTCGCACGGGCGCACGTTGTGGGAGATTGCATCATAAGGACAGACTGCTTTACATTTTCCGCATTTTACACATTTTTCCTGATCGATAAAAGACTTTCCGTCCTTCATAGAGATCGCGCCCTTCGGACAGACCTGCATACATGGATGGGCAACACATCCGCGGCACATGTTGCTGACAATGTATTTGTTCGGAGGACAGGCTGCACATGCAGACGGGATCACCTGCATAAGAGGCGGCTCATAATATTTCTCATTGATATTGCTGGCAGCAAGACCGTCGGTCAGATGGACCGCCTTGCTTTCCGGACGAAGAGAAAGCCCCATGGCGAGACGGACTCTTTCGCTTGCAACGGCACGTTCTCTGTAAATACTCTCACGATACTGGGCAGTTTCACTGACGATATTGTATGGGATAGATTCAATATCATGGATCAGGCTTTCGTCAGAAGATTCAAATCCGGCCTTTGCCACTTCAGTATAAACCTGGTGTCGGATTTCTCTGACTGGGGTATCATAATTTCGCATATCTATTTCATCTCCTTAAATAAGAAAAATATTCATCTACCGCTCCCTATAATATAGGAAAGAATTCCCAAAATCAATCCGAAAATGCAAAATCCCTGTACTTTTCGAAGCACATAAAAGAAACAAAATGAGAAACACTTTACTATAGCAAAATAGATTGATAAAAAATTATAAAATCTGTTAAAAAACACACAATAATACGAAAAACATAAAAAACATGAATAAATTAATTCAATTTTCCTATATTTCACTTGTATAATTTGACTACTTAATGTATAATGAAATACAACAAGGCTGTGTAAATTATACAAAATAATGGGCGCAGACAAAAGCAAATTTTTAACAAGGAGGGAATTGAATGTTAGATCAGTCTTATTACACGAAGACAGATGAGATCATCGAGCATTACGGACCGAAAGCAGCATCACTGATTCCGATCATGCAGGATATCCAGGCGGAGTACCGCTACCTGCCGGGAGAGCTTCTGACCTATGTTGCATCCAAGATTGGAGTGACCGAGGCGAAGGCATACAGCGTCGCTACTTTTTATGAGAACTTTTCCTTTGAGCCGAAAGGCAAATATGTGATCAAGGTTTGTGACGGAACAGCCTGTCATGTGCGTAAATCCATGCCTGTCAAGGAAGCTCTCATGAAGGAGCTTGGACTCAGCAACAAGAAGCATACAACGGATGATATGCTTTTCACAGTAGAAACGGTTTCCTGTCTTGGTGCATGCGGACTCGCACCGACTCTTACCGTAAATGACGAAGTACATCCAAAGATGACCCCTGAGAAAGCTATTGATCTGTTAAACGAATTGAGAGGTGAGACGGTATGAGTATTGTGAGTAAAGAAGATCTGCTCCAGAAGCAGGCCGAAGCAAAGAATACCCTGGAAACTTTTACCTGTCGTGTGCTTGTCTGTTCAGGTACAGGATGTATCGCCTCCGGCGCGCAGAAGATTTACGACGAGATGGCGAAACTGTGTGAGAATCTCGACTGGGTAAGCGTAGAAATGCAGAAGGACGTTCCACATGTCGGCGTTGTCAAGACCGGATGCCAGGGCTTATGTGAACTTGGACCTCTGATGAAGATTGAACCATATGATTACCAGTACGTACATGTGCAGGTAGAGGACTGCAAGGAGATCGTAGAGCGCACTGTAATGGAAGGAGAACCGGTTACCCGTCTGTTTTACCGTGACCATGATACAGTCTGTCCTCATCCGTCAGACATTCCTTTCCTGAATCAGCAGACCAGGATCGTTCTGGAAAACTGCGGAAATATCAACGCAGAATCCATTGATGAATATATCGCAGTAGGCGGCTTCCAGGCTATGGCCAAAGCTTTCTTCGACATGACTCCACAGGATGTCATCGATGAAGTGACCAAATCCGGACTTCGCGGACGTGGCGGCGCTGGTTTCCCAGCCGGCAAGAAATGGTCTCAGGTTGCACGCCAGAAAGAAAAAGTACGCTACGTAGTATGTAACGGTGATGAAGGTGACCCGGGTGCATTTATGGATGGTTCCGTAATGGAAGGTGATCCATACAAGATGATCGAAGGTATGACCATCGCCGCATACGCTGTAGGCGCAGAGAATGGTTATATTTATGTTCGTGCAGAGTATCCGCTTTCTGTTAAGCGTCTCCGCATGGCGATCGAGCAGGCAGAGGCTTATGGACTCCTCGGCGATAACATCCTCGGTTCCGGTGTAAACTTCCACTTACATATCAACCGTGGAGCCGGTGCGTTCGTTTGTGGTGAAGGTTCCGCCCTTACCGCATCCATCGAAGGCAAACGAGGCATGCCACGTGTCAAACCACCTCGTACTGTAGAGAAGGGACTCTGGGAGAAACCAACTGTCCTCAATAACGTAGAAACTTATGCCAACGTTCCGAAGATCATCCTTCAGGGTGCTGACTGGTTCCGTACCATCGGAACAGAGGGAAGCCCGGGAACCAAGACATTCTCCCTTACCGGTGCGATCGAGAATACCGGTCTTATCGAAGTCCCTATGGGAACCAGCCTCCGTCATATCATTTACGACATCGGCGGCGGTCTCAAGAGCGGCGCTGCATTCAAGGGCGTACAGATCGGTGGACCATCCGGTGGATGTCTGATCGAAGATCAGATCGACCGTCCTCTGGACTTTGATTCTGTCAAATCTCTCGATGCGATCATGGGTTCTGGCGGTCTCGTAGTTATGGACGAGAATACCTGTATGGTTGAAGTTGCCAGATTCTTCATGAACTTTACACAGCGTGAGAGCTGCGGTAAATGCGTTCCGTGCCGTGAGGGTACCAAACGTATGCTCGAGATCCTCGAGAAGATCGTAGATGGCAAGGGCGAGATGTCCGATCTCGACGAACTGGAAGAACTTGCGACCATGGTTCAGAGCATGGCTCTGTGCGGTCTCGGCAAGAGTGCCCCGCTTCCTGTTATCAGTACACTGAAACGCTTCCGTGATGAATATGAGGAGCATATCCGCGACAAGAAATGCCGTGCAAAAGTCTGTACAGCACTTCGTAAATTCCACATTAATCCGGAATTCTGTATCGGTTGCGGCAAATGTGCAAAGAACTGCCCGGCAGGTGCGATCAGCGGAAAGATCAAATCCCCATATCACATCAACAATGACGTATGTATCAAGTGCGGTTCCTGTAAGGACAACTGTAACTTTGATGCGGTTTATGTGGAAGCATAGGAAGGAGGCTGACTTATGGGTACAATGACAATTGACGGTAGAAAAGTTGAATTTACCGATGAAAGAAACGTCCTGACCGTTATCCGTAACGCAGGCATCGATATTCCGACCCTGTGCTATCATTCGGAGCTCTCTACATTTGGAGCATGCCGTTTATGTACAGTAGAGGACGACAGAGGCAAAACCTTTGCTTCCTGTTCAGAAGTACCGCGTGATGGTATGGTCATCCATACCAACACCAATAAATTAAGAAACTATCGTAAACTGATCGTGGAACTGCTCCTTGCAGCACATTGCCGTGACTGTACGACCTGTATCAAGAGTGGTGAGTGCGTTCTCCAGGAACTGGCGCATCGTCTCGGTGTAAGAACCGTCCGTTTCCAGAACACCAGAGAGCAGCATGAACTGGATTTCAGTTCTCCATCTATCGTTCGCGATCCGAATAAATGTATCCTCTGCGGAAACTGTGTACGTGCCTGCGAGGAAATCCAGGGAATCGGCGCACTCGGATTTGCATTCCGTGGAACAGAAGCCATGGTTATGCCGGCGTTCAACAAGAAGATTGCCGAGACACAGTGCGTAAACTGCGGACAGTGCCGTGCATTCTGTCCGACAGGAGCTATTTCCATCCATACCAACACAGACAAAGTCTTTAAGGCACTCGCAGATCCGGATATCCGTGTAGTTGCACAGATCGCACCTGCAGTACGTGTTGCAGTAGGTGATCATTACGGACTCCAGAAGGGCCGCAGTGTAATGGGCAAGATCGTCAATGCACTTCACCGTATGGGCTTTGACGAAGTTTATGACACTACTTTCAGTGCTGACCTTACTATCATGGAAGAAAGCGCAGAATTCCTTAACCGTATCGAGAAAGGTGAGAAACTTCCGCTTCTGACATCCTGCTGTCCGGCATGGGTTAAATTTATCACAGACCAGTACAAGGATTACATCCCGAATATTTCTACCTGCAGGTCCCCACAGGGAATGCTTTCCGCAGTTATCAAGGAATACTTCCGTGATCCGGAACATGCCCAGGGCAAGAAGACCGTTATGGTTTCCATCATGCCATGTACTGCTAAGAAAGCAGAGGCAGTTCGTCCGAACAGCTACACACATGGTGAGAAAGACACCGATATCGTTATCACAACCACAGAGCTTCTCCGCATGATCGACAACTTTGGTCTTGATTTTGCAGGACTTGAGCCAGAAGCATGCGATATGCCGTTTGGATTTGGTTCCGGCGGTGGTGTTATCTTTGGCGTTACCGGTGGTGTTACAGAGGCAGTCCTCCGCCGTCTGACTCCGGATCACAGTAAAGAAACAATGCGAGAGATCGCTGAATGTGGTGTTCGTGGAGATGAGGGAATCAAGGAATTCTCTATCCCATACAAAGGAATGGAAGTCAAGATCTGCGTAGCCAGCGGACTTGCCAATGCAAGGATCGTTATGGACCGTGTAAAGAACGGCGAAGCAGAATACCATCTGATCGAAGTTATGGCATGCCGTCGTGGCTGTATCATGGGTGGCGGTCAGCCGACCAGATCCGGTGACAGGACCAAGGCAGCCAGAGCAAGAGGTCTGTACAATGCAGACAACACCACGATCATCAAGAAATCTGACGAGAACCCGATGGTACTCGAACTTTACCAGGGACTTCTCAAGGGTAAAGAGCACGAACTGCTCCATAACGAATTCTATTAATTCCGCGCGTATAACTTCCGAGGGGGGAAGTTAGAAGAAAAAGATAAATAAAATCCATGCTTAGATTTTTTGCCATAGGAAATCTGACATAAAAGATAACCAGACTCCACAAAGAGAGATGCTTTGACAGGAGTCTGGTTGTTTTGCTATTGAGAACCGTTTGTTTTTCTACAGATACTTGCAGATTCGAACGAGATAGTCTAAAATAAAATCAGAAGTGCCAGAAAAACAGCAGAGAATCTGTCATCCTGTATCACTCACATTTCGCGATGATACAGCCCAACGTTGCTGTCGGCACAAAAACGAAAGATAGGAGTAAATGCAAATGCGTGAAATCAAAGCATCAGCTATCACAGACACCATCGAGCGTCTCTGCATCGAGGCAAATCAGGTTCTGCCGTCTGATATCAAGGAAGCAATCCAGGTCTGTCGTTCTTGTGAGGACGGACAGATTGCCTGCGGTGTCCTCGACAACATCATCGAGAACTATCAGATCGCAGAGAATGAACAGGTTCCGATTTGTCAGGACACCGGTATGGCATGTGTTTTTCTGGAAATCGGCCAGGACGTACATATCGCAGATGGAGATCTGACAGAAGCAGTCAATGAAGGTGTCCGCAGAGGCTACACAAATGGCTACCTCCGCAAATCCGTTGTCAAAGACCCTGTCCGCAGAGGAAACACAGGTGACAACACACCGGCAATGCTCTACACCGAGATCGTTCCGGGCGAGCACATCCGCATCACCGTCGGACCAAAAGGCTTCGGAAGTGAAAACATGAGCGCGATCCGCATGTTCAAGCCATCCGCAGGCATCGAAGGAATCAAAGACTTCATTCTGGAGACTGTAGAGACAGCAGGCCCGAACCCGTGCCCACCGATGGTAGTCGGTGTCGGAATCGGAGGAACTTTTGACAAGGCAGCCCTTCTTGCAAAGAAAGCCCTCATGCGTCCGGTAGACACCCAGAATCCGGATCCATATTATGCTGACCTGGAGAAAGAAATGCTGGAAAAGATCAACCAGCTCGGAATCGGACCGCAGGGATTCGGCGGAAGAACCACAGCCATCGGCCTGAACATCGAGACCATGCCAACCCATATCGCCGGCATGCCATGTGCGATCAACATCAGCTGCCACGTAACACGCCACAAAACGGAGGTGCTTTAATATGGAACGTCACATCACACTGCCATTAACAGAAGAACTGGCAAGAACTCTTCACGCAGGCGACACCGTCTACCTGACCGGAACCATCTACACCTCCCGCGATGCCGGACACAAGAGAATGTGCGAAGCACTTGCACGCGGCGAGGAACTCCCTTTTGACCCGAAAGATGCAACCATCTACTATGTAGGCCCGACCCCTGCAAAGCCAGGTCAGGTCATCGGTTCCGCAGGCCCGACCACCAGCGGAAGAATGGATGCCTACGCACCGACCATGATGTCCGTAGGCGCACGTGGAATGATCGGCAAGGGCGCCCGCCTTCCGGAAGTCGTAGAAGCCATGAAGAAATACAGCGGCGTTTACTTCGGAGCGATCGGCGGAGCCGGAGCCCTTCTCGCCAAATGCATCAAGAGTGCAGAACTGGTTGCCTACGAAGACCTCCAGTCCGAAGCACTCCGCAGACTTTATGTAGAAGAAATGCCCCTCGTCGTGATCATCGACAGCGAAGGCAACAACCTCTACGAAGAAGGCAGAGCAGAATACCTCAAAAACCGTAAATAAAATAGTTTCCTCCTGCATATATTGTAACGATACATGGGACTGTTACAATATATGCAGGGGGATTTTTTATGGAAAATTTTCAGATTTACCGGGATATTCAGGCGCGGACCGGTGGTGATATATACATAGGTGTTGTCGGACCTGTACGGACAGGAAAATCAACGTTCATCCGAAGATTTATGGAACTTGTGGCACTTCCCGCCATGGAACCGGGGCAGCAGGCCGAAGTCCGCGACCAGCTTCCCTTGAGCGGTTCAGGGAAACTCATTACTACCGTAGAGCCTAAATTTATCCCAAAAGAAGCGATTCCCGTGACACTCGGCGAAGACCAGAAAGTTCAGATCAAACTGATCGACTGTGTCGGTTTTCTTGTCAAAGACGCCTCCGGCCACATCGAAGACGGAAGAGAGCGGATGGTCAAAACTCCATGGTTCGAAAAAGCCATCCCCTTCCACGAAGCCGCCCAGGTTGGCACCCGCAAAGTTATCCAGGAACACGCAACGATCGGCCTCGTAGTCACCACCGACGGCAGTTTCGGTGAGCTTCCGAGAGAAAATTTCATCGAAGCCGAAGAACTCACGGTCAAAGAATTAAAAAAACAGGGCAAACCATTTCTGATCCTTGTCAACTCCCAGACACCATATAAAGAAGAAACCCAGAAACTCTGTCGGGAGCTGCGGGACAAATACGGCGTGACCACGATCTCCGCCAACTGTGAACAGCTCCGCAAAGAAGACATCATAAAGATCCTGGAAAATGTCCTCTACGAATTCCCGGTCAGTGAGATCCAGTTCTACATTCCGAAATGGGTCGAAATGCTTTCACCACAGCACGAACTGAAAGCCCAGATCCTCACACAGATCCGCGAATACATGCAGAATCTGACGCACATCCGCGACATCACCAAGGACTCCGTTCAGCTCACAGGACCCTATATTCAGGAGACACTTCTTGATCAGGTCGATCTTTCCACCGGGATCGTCCGCATCCGTATCCAGGTCAAAGACGAATTTTATTACAAGATCTTAAGCGAAATGAGCGGCATCACTATGGAAAGCGAATACGACCTGATCCACACCATGAAAGAACTGGCAGCCATGAAAGAGCAGTACGTCAAAGTCCAGGCAGCCCTCGAAGCCGTCCGCTCGACCGGCTACGGCGTCGTCGTCCCGGAACTCTCCGAGATCCAGATCGAAGACCCGACCGTCATCCGCCAGGGTAACAAATTCGGCGTAAAGATCTGCTCCAAGAGCCCGTCCATCCACATGATCAAGGCAAACATCGAAACCGAGATCGCCCCGATCGTAGGCACCGAGCAGCAGGCCAACGACCTCATCCAGTACATCGGCGAGAGTAGCCAGCGCGGCGAAAGCATCTGGGAAACCAACATCTTCGGCAAATCCATCGAACAGCTCGTCCAGGACGGCATCCGCACCAAAATCTCCGCCATCGGCGAAGAAAGCCAAACCAAACTCCAGGACACCATGCAAAAGATCGTTAACGACAGCAAGGGCGGGATGGTGTGTATTATTATCTAAGCAAAACATAAAATTGTGTTGCTTTACGGACAAAAATTGTAATACAAGCAAAGGATACTCTTTCTAAAGTAGGAAAATACTTGCTTTAGGAAGAGTATTCTTTTATAATGAGTAAGAACAAAATGTTCTTTACACAACAAATAATACTACACAGTTAAAGGAGAGATTTTATGGACAGGCAATGGATTTGCATAAGAGAAAGAAAACTTTTATCAACAGAATTTATACATATTCTTGACAGTTATAGATGCAGCTCTGCATTGAGGATGCGAGGTGATCAGGTCTGCAAGCAGTATAATGCTATGATCTGTGTGCTCCAGGAACTTACATCCGATTACATGGAGGGCAAAAATCATATCGGGGATCAACTATCGGACTTTTTTAAACGATGTCATATGGAACTTCCATCAGAAAGAAAACTACCGGAAGCTCTGGAAGAACTCTTTGGACAGATGGAATCTAAGCTAAATATCGATTTTACAGAAATACTGGATTGGTGTGTACTTTGCACAAATGAAGCATACGCACATATGCAGAAAGCGCAGCAGCAGGAAGAACAAAGAATTTTACTGATAAAATCCTTGATAGAAGAGAACCAGCTTAACAAAAACAAAGACAAGAAACCAGAAAATCAGATCAGAAACTTACTTTTATTACAACAGGCAAAAATAAAGTCTGACCAATACAAAATGGATAAAAACGAAATAAACATAACCAGAGCCTGGTGCGACCTGCTTGTTTCATCTATTTTTTCAGAAGAGATTTCCTATGGACTGATGTTACGACTGGTCGAAAATGAGATACTGACAAAATCCGAGATAACTAAACTGCTGGAAGATAAATACAATATAGAGAAAGATTACGAATGGTATTCAGAAGACTTTATCGGATGTGGATTAGACGAGCCAACAGATATAAGGATAGAGGATGTACTGTATATATGCATAGGAAGAATAGAAAAGATTATCGGAACTAAGATATGATATTAAAGAAATGAAAATATAAGCTATTATAAAGCGAAAAGAGTGAAAAAATCACAAAAAACTTGACATAATATTTAAAAAACAGTTATATTATATAAGGTAAAGGAGGTGCTGTAATATGCTGGTACAATTTATGGTAAAAAATGTTTTGTCTTTTAAAGAGGAAACTGTGTTGGATATGACAGCAATTAATGCGTATAAAGAACATGAAAGTAACTTGATTGAAAATGGAACAAAAGAAAAGTTTCTTCGTGTAGCTGCTATTTATGGAGCAAATGCAAGTGGAAAATCAAATTTATATATGGCAATGCAGTACTTTCAAAAAATTATTGCAGAGTCTTTGAATAATGTAGATAATGATTCTATGACTGCGATTGAGAGATATTATGAGCCATTTAAATTTGAAGAGAAAATGGATAATTCAGAATTTCAAATCATTGAAATTATTGATGATTATGAATATAAATATGGATTTGAATATAATGAAAAACATATTGTTGCAGAATGGCTGTATAGAAAAAGTCTAAAAACGAAGAGAACTAGCCCTGTTTTTGAACGAAGTTATAATAAAGTTAATTTTGGCCCTGTAGTACGAAAAGAATGTGATTTATATAAAAATCAAGTTCCTGCAGAGACATTGATGTTATCTTTTTTTAATAAGTTGCGGATGAAAACAGATGTTTTTTATACGGTTTATGCTGGTATTATGGATACATTAGTTGTGCCAACTGATTTTTGCGAAGATACGAGAGTACTAAAGGCTATTTTGCCTCGCATTATTGACTATGATAAAGAAAAGCTGTTAAGCTTTTTGTCAGCAATAGATACTGGTATTAGAGATATTGGATATGATAAAAGCGAAAAAAAGGTTCGTTTTTTTACAATTCATAGAGGTAAGGATACTAATGATTATCCGTTAAATTTATTTTATGAATCAGAGGGAACGATTAAAAGTATTATGTTATTTATTTATGCAAGAAATGCAGTTTTGAATAACAAATCACTTTTTATTGATGAATTAAATGCCAAATTGCACCCGCTGTTGTTGAAATTCATTATTGATTTGTTTTATGACAAAGACTCCAGTGCACAACTGATTTATACAACACATGATACTACATTGATGGATAAAAGATTTTTTAGAAGAGATCAGATCTGGTTTGTTCAAAAAGACGAATTTGGATATTCTCAGCTGGTAGCATTATCAGATTTCAAAGTAAGATCCGATGCATCTTTTGAAAAAGATTATTTAGCTGGAGTATATGGTGGAATTCCAGAATTGAGGGAATTCGCATTGAAAGAAGGCGAATAATTATGGGATCAGATGATTTATTCAAAAAAAGAAGGCAGCAGAGAAAACAAAGAAAACGTGAATTTAAAACTCCTAAAGCTAATTCATTTCTAATTGTAACAGAAGGTGAAAGAACAGAACCATTGTATTTTAGGGGGATTCAAAAACTGATCGAGGAAAGAGTAGGGGGAGCAATTGATGTTGTTGAAGCTCCAATTATTGATATTTCTGGAGAAGGAAGTTCAACGGGGAAATTAATTGAAATAGCAGAACAACTGGTCAAAGATGCAAAAATTATTTATCAAAATGTTTGGGTGGTATTTGATAAAGATGATTTCGAAGATTTTGATGAAGCAATAAAAAGAGGGGAAGATAAAGGATATAAAATTGCCTGGAGTAATCAAAGTTTTGAGTATTGGTTATATATGCATTTTCATTATAGTGATTCTGCTCTTCATAGAGACGAATGGAATAAGAAACTTGATGAGTTATTTGTACAATATAACCTTGGGGATGGAACTTATAAAAAGAATTACGAAAATATATATAGTCTGGTAGATTCTTTTGACGGAGTAAATACAGCCATAAAAAACGCAAAAAGAAGAATGGCTGATTTTGATGATAAAAAGGATTTACCGTCAAGATATGACCCAGGAACTAAAGTACATGAGTTGGTGCTTGAATTAAAACAGTATTTGGAGTGAGACTAAAAAGGATATGGGAAATTCTATTCAACAGAATTCCTCATATCTTTTTTTTGCCAACAAAATCCCTTAACATCCGCTAAAAAATCTCCCAAAAGTCAAAATCAGTGTCATTTCGTGCCGAAACAACGCCTATTTTGGATTGACGAATCCAAACCGAGCAGGTATGATATACATGAATATAAAAAGTTGGAGTTGAGTATATGTATAAGAGATCGGCAGAGGGTTGGCTGAAGCACTGGGACTTCATATTACTGGATATCATATGTCTCCAGATCGCATTCATCATAGCATACTTTATCCGCCAGGGGATCGGCAATCCCTATTCAGACCCGTTGTACAGCAGTGAAGCAATAAGCTTCATCCTGTGTCAGATTGCTGTCATTTTTTTCAGCCAGTCATACCAGGGCATTCTCAAAAGAGGCTATTACATCGAGTTTACCAGGACAGTAAAGCATGTCTGCATGGTAATGCTTCTGTCAATGGCATACCTGTTCACCACACAGCAGTCTAATGAATTTTCAAGAATCGTATTTTTCATCACAGCCGGACTGTATCTGGCAATCGCTTACGTCGTAAGACTCTTATGGAAAAAACATGTCCTCAGGAGAAACCTTACAAACAAGAGCAAACAGTCCATGGTCCTGGTAGTAGCATCCGATGAAGCAGAACGTACGATTCAGCGAATGATGAGCGGTCCGGTCCAGGATTTCACCATCACAGGAATCGCCTTCATGGACAAAGGCTTCAAGGGCAGCACATTCAATGGAATCCCTGTTATCGGAGATATTGATACCGTTCACGATTATCTCTGCCACGAATGGGTAGACGAGGTTTTTGTAAAAATCACCGACACACAGCCATACCCAAGAAAGCTGATCGATGAGATCGTCACCATGGGTCTGACAGTACACTTAAGCCTCGGTTCTGTAGAGCAGTCCCTGTCCGGTAAGAAATTTGTGGAAAAAATCGGCAACTACACAGTTGTCACTTCCAGTATCAACACAATTTCTCCGAAGCAGATGCTTTACAAACGTCTCATGGACATTGCAGGTGGGATTGTCGGCTGCCTGCTCACCCTGATCCTGATCATTATCATAGGTCCGATGATCTATATCAAATCACCGGGACCGATCTTCTTCTCACAGGAGCGCATCGGCAAGAATGGAAAACGCTTCAAGATCTACAAGTTTCGAAGCATGTACATGGATGCCGAAGCCCGCAAAGCAGAACTGATGAGCCAGAACAAGATGGATGGCTTCATGTTCAAGATGGACTACGATCCACGTATCATCGGCAGCGAGAAGAAAGACAAAAACGGTAATCCAAAGGGAATCGGAAACTTCATCCGCAAAACTTCCCTGGATGAATTTCCGCAGTTCTGGAACGTCCTCAAGGGCGATATGAGCCTCGTAGGAACCCGCCCGCCGACAGTAGACGAATGGGAACAGTACGAACTTCACCACAGAAGCCGTATGTCCACTAAACCAGGAATCACCGGCATGTGGCAGGTGAGCGGCCGAAGCGATATTACAGATTTTGAGGAAGTTGTGAGACTGGATACCGAGTACATACAGAATTGGAATATTGGACTGGATATCAAAATTTTGCTTAAAACAGTCCTTTCCGTTGTCAAGCATGAAGGTTCTGTGTAACTTGACAGATTAGATTCGACAGGTTATGATAAAATATACTTTATTATAAATAAGAAAGATGCATTCAGTTCCCAAGTGTCCTGTTTGCTCTTCTTAAGCTTGTCACTTGTTACAATGACAGGAACGGAATCTGGGCGTTTGCGGGTTTGGAAATTGGATGGTGTCAGATAGATAATGTCATCCTCTCGGATGTATGCTACGAAATATGTTAAATGTCTACCCTGCAAAATTAGTGGCTTAAAATGACAGGAAAAATCATGTCCACACCCATGAAAAACTACCAAACCAAGGCAAAAATCAGCGTTTTGGATAGACATATCGTGGAGTCTGATAACATTATTTTAACACGAAATGCAGTGGGTGATTATTGATTGACACCTATTTTAACACGAAATGAGTGAGTCAGACGGGGTAGGAAAAAGGTGAAATTCTGCATTTTGGATAGATACGGGTAGATAGTGATTAAGTCATTTTCGGCTGAAAATGCTGGGAAATCAAGGGTTTTATAGAGAGTGGGTATGGAGAAATGGCGGAGGTATATTGGGACGGTCTGTATCCAAATCACTTTATTGTTGAGAATAAAAAAGAGAAATGTACATAGGTCTATCCTATGAGGTTTAGTTGGGAGTTTTGAAGATTTTTGAAGAGAAAAATGACTTTCGACGCAGAATTGTGCCGAAAGATTTTATATAGAAACTAAGAAGATACATCTAAAGAAAAATTCATTTCGCTGCATAGCGGTTTAAATAAAATCTATTCACAAAAGAAAGGCTTTGAGAATGAGTTCAATCGGAGTATTAGGTGCTGGTACCTGGGGAATGGCATTAGCTAGAATGCTTTCAAACAGCGAGCATGATGTTACTGTGTGGTCAGCAATAGAAAAGGAGATAGATGATTTATCTGCAACAAGATGTCATCCAAACTTGCCGGACATGATTATTCCGGCTTCTATAGTCTTCACTAAATCAATTGAAGAAGCGTGTGCACAAAAAGATGTTATTTTATTTGCGGTTCCGTCTGTTTTTGTCCGTAGTACTGCGGACAAAGCACGTCACTATATCCCAGATAGTCAGATAATTGTTGATGTTGCGAAGGGAATAGAAGCTGACACACTTTACACGATGTCGGAAGTAATTCGAGATGAAATTCAGAAAGACGGACTACATGAAAATCTGAAAATTGTTGCTTTGTCGGGACCTACACATGCAGAAGAAGTTGCTCGTGACTTGCCAACCACAATCGTTTCCGCCTGTACAGATCTGGACGTGGCAGAAAAAGTACAGGATATTTTTATGAACACCTGTATGCGTGTTTATACCAATGTGGATGTGCAGGGAGTTGAGCTGTGTGGTGCATTGAAAAATGTCATTGCATTGGCAGCGGGTATTTCTAAGGGATTAGGATATGGTGATAATGCCAAGGCAGCACTCATTACGAGAGGTATGGCGGAAATATCCCGATTGGGAGTTGCCATGGGATGCATGGAACAGACATTTAATGGTCTTGCAGGTATTGGCGATTTGATTGTAACTGCAACTAGCGAACATAGTAGAAATAATCGAGCAGGACAGTTGATAGGAAATGGTTGTTCACCTTCGGAAGCAGTCAAACGAGTTGGCATGGTTGTTGAAGGTGTTAATGCACTTCCGGCAGTTATGCAACTGATGCAGCGATATGACATAGATATGCCTATTGTTACAGCAGTTAATGCTGTTGTTAATGAAGGGGCAAATCCGAAAGAAACAGTAGCCTGCCTCATGGGCAGAGATAAAAAGAGTGAGTTGTCAAAATCCATTTTGGACATCAATTTTGAAAGTACAATATTAAAAAATAGAAGGAGTTCAACTATGAAACGCGTGATTACATACGGAACCTTTGACCTGCTGCATTACGGTCATATCAATCTTCTCCGCCGTGCAAAGGCACTCGGCGATTACCTGATTGTAGTACTGTCTTCGGATGAGTTCAACTGGAACGAGAAGCAGAAAAAGTGCTATTTTACATACGAAGAGAGAAAGGTTCTGCTGGAGTCTGTTCGTTATGTTGACCTTGTTATTCCTGAAGAAAATTGGGAGCAGAAGAGAACAGATGTGCATGAATATCATGTGGATACTTTTGTAATGGGCGATGATTGGAAAGGTAAATTTGATTTTTTGAAAGATGAAGGAGTTGAGGTTGTTTATTTGCCGAGAACACCTGAAATCAGTACAACGCAAATTAAGCATGATCTGAATAAGAAGTAAATTAAACTGGAAAAGCAGGGAGGAGTCCATTGAGTATGAATATAGGAACCTTTGCCCCAAATTATAATCGCATAGTGGATAAGACCCAGATCCCCACGTGCAACATCATGGGGGTAAATATAGCTGCCATCAATATGGACTGGCTACTGGATTTTACGGATAAGAATATCAAAGACTTATCTGGTGACTATATGTGTGTTTCTAATGTACACACTACAGTTACCGCTTCTGGCGATGCAGATTATTGTGCCGTCCAGAACGGTGGTATCATGGCTATTCCGGATGGTGGTCCTTTATCTTCGGTTGGCCGGAAACGCGGATGTACGAATATGCAGAGAACTACGGGGCCTTCTTACATGGGTGAAATCTTGAAGATCTCCGCAGAAAAGGGCTATCGGCATTATTTTTATGGTTCTACAGAGGAAACTTTGGAGAAATTGTATCAAAAACTGACCGCCAGTTATCCGGGCATTCAGATTGCCGGAATGTACAGCCCACCGTTCAGACCGACTACTCCGGAAGAAGATGCGGCAGTGGTTAAGCGAATCAATGAAACGAAGCCCGACTTTGTATGGGTTGGTCTTGGCGCTCCGAAGCAGGAGAAGTGGATGGCTGCGCACCAAGGTGTGGTCGAAGGTTTTATGGTTGGTGTGGGTGCCGGATTTGATTATTTTGCCGGAAACATTGAAAGGGCTCCGGAGTGGATGCAGAAGTGTAATTTGGAGTGGGTTTATAGATTGATGCAAGATCCAAAGAGACTGTTCAAGAGATATTTGGTGACGAACACAAAGTTTATTTGGAATGCTGTGATAAGGGGCAAATGATGAATCAAAAATTTCAAGATAAAGATTTTTATAATAATGGTTTTGACTTGATTCGCTATTGGGCAGCAATCAGCGTTATGCTGGGACATTTTGCATGGAAGGCTCAGGCATTTTCAAATACACCGATAAAGGCAATGGATACGATGGTATCTATCATGCACTTTTTTCCCGGAGTTGTATTACTTTTTGCAATTAGCGGATTCCTTGTTACAGCTTCTCTGGAGCGTTCTAAGTCAAAAAAGGAATATATGCTCAAACGAGTTGTACGTCTATACCCGGAACTGTGGGTATGTACTATTGTGAATCTTATTATGCTATGTATCGTAGTGTCGAATTTGCTGGATAAAAGTATTATTGTTTGGCTTGGAACGCAGATTTTCGGTGTTGCCAATACCCCTAGCTGCCTATCAAATTTCGCAACAGGCAGTGTAAATGGTTCCCTTTGGACAATCTTCACGGAAATTCAACTTTACATTGTTATTTGCTTTCTCAATGGGTTTTTGAAGAAGATGAACAATGCTCAGTGGGGAATTGCTCTGACTGTAAGTGCTATAGTGAATGTGGGATGTGACTATGCTGCAAAATATTTTGGCGGAGCGATTGCCAAGATGATTGAACGGGCATTTGTGCCATATTTTATCTGGTTCTTGCTGGGATGCTTTATCTATCATAAGCGTGATGTACTTATTCCAGTTCTGAAAAAACTGACACTGCCGTTACTGGCTGTATATACAGTTCTGCGGCTCTTAAACTGGAATCTTCCGGGATACTATGCGGGAATTATGGTTGGAATTTTAGCACCGCTAATTGCTATCGGGGGGGGGTACTGCTTACCTGCGATTCGTATCAAATGCGACCTCACCTACGGAATTTTCCTCTATCACTGGGTTGTGCTGAATGTAATTGTGCATTATGACTTGATTAACCTGTGGGGCTGGGGTTGGTGCTTGTTACTGCTGGTTACAGTAACTTTTGCTCTGGCATGGCTATCTTGGCGTTTTGTCGGTCAGCCATCAGGAAAATTGATTAAGTGGATTTTAAATAAAATGAACTGAGAGGAAATATGAATGCAAAAGAAGACCAAGGTTTGCATGATCGTGCAGAATAAAATGGTTAAGGGCGGTATTGCTGCTGTAGTAAGCGGATATTATGGCTCTAAGTTGGAACAGGATTATGACATGATTTATGTCGAGTCCTATAAAGATGGTGGAAAATTAACAAAGCTGTTCAAGGGTATTTGCGGATATTTCCACTTTGCTAAAGTGTTGTTGGTAGACCGTCCCGATATTGTACATATGCATTCTTCCTTTGGGCCTTCTTTTTATCGTTCACTTCCTTTTATCTATATGTCATCTTGGGCAAAGAAACCGATGATTGATCATATTCACGGTTCGGAGTTCGATAAGCTATACACCAACGCATCTGAGCGGAAAAAGAAGCTGGTGCGGAAGGCGTGGGGTAAATGTAACCGATTTATCGTTCTATCCGAGAGCTGGAAAGAACGATTCTCTGAAGTCATTCCGAACGAGAAAATGACGGTTATTGAAAATTACAGTATCGTAAAAGATGGAATTGACAGAAGTCTGTGCCACAATCAGGTGTTGTTTTTAGGAGCAATTAACCAGATGAAGGGCTGTTATGATATGGTCGATGTGACCAAGCGTGTAGCTGAAGTTGTACCGGATGTAAAAATGGTAGTCGCAGGTGCAGGTGAAATCGAGCAGGTAAAGTCTAAAGCGACAGCAGAAAGTGTTGCTGGGCATTTTGTTTTCCCGGGCTGGGTTCGTGGAGAACAGAAAGAAAAACTACTGAAAGAGAGCGATATTTTCTTCCTGCCATCCTATACGGAAGGCATGCCCATGTCAGTGTTGGATGCAATGGGATATGGTTTACCGATTGTTTCTACCAATGTTGGAGGGATTCCGAGAATTGTTCATGAGGGCGAAAATGGCTTCCTGCGTGAGCCAGGAGATGTGACTGGTTTTACGGAGAAGATTATTCAAATTCTGACGGATGATAGTATGAGACAAAATATGGGTGAGCAGAGTCTGAAAATTGTTAAAGAAAGATATTCGCTGGAGAAGCATATTGAGAAAATTGAGAAAGTGTATGAAGGAGTAATTTGCAAATGAAAATTGGAATAATTACATTCTGCGAAGCTGTGAATTATGGCGCTTTTTTACAGGCGTTCTCATTAGGTGAGTTTTTAAAAGAAAACGATCAGGATGTGGAATATATTACGACAAGATCGTTGAAGTCATTTTATTGGAATATTCACAATTTATATGCGTATCATCTGGACCGAATCGCTTTCAGAAACGAGTTCAGACATAAATGGAATATAGCACAGAAGATATTAAAAAAGACGAAGAAAAAAAGTGGGTATGATCTTGTCATTATTGGAAGTGATGAGATGTGGCAGTTAAATGGAAAGACGGTTAAACCATTACCAGAATATTGGGGTGTGGGTATCGACAGCAAAAAAATTATTACGTATGCGGTATGTTCTAACGGGACATCTTCAGAGCAGGCACGCGGATATCAGTTTGTAATGGATGGCATTCGTAAATTGGATAGTATTTCTGTTCGTGATACACGAACTCAGAGCGCCTACCAAGCATTAACAGATAAAGAAATCGATGTGCATGTAGACCCTACATTTTTAATCGATCTAAGAAAGTATGCTGTTAAGCCCCAATTGGACAAGTATCTTTTAGTCTATACATATTCTTTTGATGCGGACAAAATTAAACGAACAAAAGAGTTTGCAAAGCAGAAAGGCTTAAAGATTGTAGCGGTTGGAAATAAGTTTGATTGGTGCGATTTTAGTCTTCCGGCATCGCCTTTTGAAGTTTTAGGGCTGTTTATGAATGCAGAATATGTAGTGACGGATACATTTCATGGAACTGCACTGTCGATCCATTTTCATAGACAATTCTGTTCATTTGCAGATGGAAAAGAGAAAATCCTTGAGCTCATTAAAGAATTTCATTTAGAACACAGAAATGCTTGCAAGTATGAAACACTGAGTGAAATGGAGCGAGTCCCAGTAGATTATATAAAAGTTTCAGAAGAATTAAAGGAAAAACGAGATAAATCTCAGCAGTACTTAAGAGGATTTATTTCTTAAGGAGGTTAGTAATGAAACGGGTTCTTGTATATGGAATGACTGATAATCTGGGCGGTATGGAAACTTTTATGCTGAGTTATATACGTGGGATGCAAGATAACGATATTGTATTTGACTTTATTGCGCCGTATGAAAAAATTGCAATTGAACAAGAAGTAATTGCTCTCGGGGGAAAAGTTTATCATCTTCCGAGCAGAAAAAAATCATTTTTTGAATACCATCGCAGATTTAAAGAGTATATGCAGGAACATGCTACAGAGTATGACGCCGCATGGCTGAATGACTGTATGTTCTGTAATTTAGATTTGTTGAAGTTCGCAAAGAAATTTGGTATTAAAACAAGAATTATACATGCCCATAACTCTGAAGCAATGGGAAGTAAATCTCAGTTGGTTCGTCATACGATAAATAAAAATTTTGTGGCGAAATATGCAACTGATTTTTGGGCTTGCTCTGATTTGGCGGCTGAATGGAGCTATCCTAACTCGGTGAAAGAGAATAAAAACTATAGAGTGATTCCTAACGCAATAAATACGTTTAATTACCGCTATCGAGAAGATGTACGCTGTAAAATGAGAAAAGATTTGGGTTTGGAAGATAACTTTGTCATAGGAAATGTCGGTAGGTTACACTTTCAGAAGAACCAGGACTTCATGATAGAAATTTTCCGTGAATTGATTAAGAAAAAACCAAATGCAGTCTTATTGTTGATTGGCAGCGGAGAAGATGAGAAGAGATTAAAAGAAAAGGTAAGCACATACGGTTTAGAAGATAACATACATTTTCTGGGATTAAGAACAGATGTACCGGATTTGCTTCAGGCTATGGATGTGTTTTTAATGCCATCCCGATTTGAAGGATTAGGAATTGTTGCGATTGAAGCACAGACGGCTGGATTGCCTTGTATTATGTCTGATGTAATTCCACATGAAACAAAAGTGACGGAAAATGCAGTTTATTTGAGCTTAGGGACATCTGCAGAACAGTGGTCAAAACAAATAGAAAAGTTTTACGACTTCAAAAGAAAAGATGAGTGCACAAGCGTTATTGAACATGGATTTGATATCAAAGTAGCTTCTCAGAAACTTTTTGCGTGGTTTGAAAGTATTTAGACTTGTAGTATAGACACATAAAGGGGAACATCATGAAGGCTTATGTTGCAAAACATACAAAAGATGATATTAGGATGAAATCGAGATCCGGTGGTGCTTTTTTTGCAATAGCACAGCGATTTATGGATGAATACGATGGCGTAGTGTATGGGTGCTATTTTGATATTGGTGAAAAAGTAGCTAAACATATTAGAATAGATAATTCGGCGGATCTGTCTAAACTGCAGGGATCTAAATATGTACAAAGTGATAGTTCAGAGGGAATGAAACAAGCACTGATAGATTTACATAATGGTAAAAAGGTGCTGTTTTCAGGAACAGCTTGTCAAGTTGCAGGAATAATTAGTGCGTGCCCTAAGGTTGAAAAGAATAATCTTTTTACGCTGGATATAGTATGTCGGGGAATTCCGAGCCCTGGTGTATGCACCGCATGGCTTAATAAGAAAATGGAAAGTATTGATGATGAGTTGGTTCAATTCGATTTTCGGAATAAATCTAAATTCGGATGGGCGGCAGCTAAGGAAACAATTTACACAAACTCCAAACAGTATGATAGTGATGAATATGCAAAATTATTTTATGGACATAACATGATACGACCTAGCTGTTACAAGTGCTTGTATAGAGGGCTGAATCGTGTATCAGATATAACATTGGGAGACGCTTGGGGAGTAGGGGAAGCAGATTTCTTTGATGAAAAAGGCATATCACTGGTTTTGGTTAATTCCAATCGCGGAGAAAAAATGATGGAAGATGTAGACTTGTATGTAAGAGAAGTAGATATTCAAAATTATATGCAGCCTGCACTTACAAAATCGTTTAAGGAACCTGCGGATAGAAACGCATTTTGGAGAAAATATCATTCGTCTGACATTCTAGATGTAATGTTATTTGAAAATGGAACTGGCTTGTTCAAGGTTAAACGATATGTGAGAAAAGCAGCATATCAATTATTTAGAAGATTGGGAAAAAACGATGAAAATTTATCAAAATAAGGCTGGAGTGTATTTACCAGATGAGTGCCAACCAGTATCAAATAAGTGGCAGAAATATAGACCACACGAATCGGTGCGCTATGTTTTTGTGAAAGATTCTGAAAATGAGAAAAAGCTACCGGAACTATACGCGAAGCGTGAAGAATGTTGTGGATGCGGTGCATGTTATGCGGTGTGTCCCTTGAGTGGAGATGACAGACCAATTCGAGCAAAACGGAATATAGAAGGAAAGCTTAATGGTGAAGATGGTTATAATTTTAGCTGCCAAATAGGAAAAAATCTTGTGAAGGATTATATTCATACCGGCGCAATAACTCTCTTGCCTGACGAAGAGGGATTTTTATACCCCGTTGTTGATGCCGAAATTTGTATAAGATGTTACAAATGTATCAATGCGTGTCCAAACCATTGATTGTGTAACGGAATGTGAGGAACACAGCATAATGAAGAAGAGAGTTTTTATTTTAAGTAACAGCAAATTGCCACATGGGGATGCTAATTCTAATTATATTTTATATATGAGCAAAGCCTTAGCTTATGCCGGATGGGATGTAATTGCAATCGGAAGCCATAATGGTGAAGATAGAACCGAAGTACAAGTTGACGAAAATTTAATTTGTGTTAATATTTCGTTTCAGAAGAAAAAAATGCCAATGAAAATCAAGGGAACGCTGTTATTTGGAAATCTAATACATCGTGAGTTGAGCAAATGGAATATTAATTCAGATGATTATTTCATCTTGTATGGCGGATATATTAGTTTGTTTTCGCAAATAGCAAAAAAATATCAATGTATTCCTAAAAAACATATAATTACATGCGTAGTAGAATGGCCGATGGCAAGTCAGTATAAGCTTGGCAAGCTAGATCCTGTGTATCTATTATGGCATAGGATATTTTATAAATGGATGCCATATTGGGGAAAAGTGATTGTAATTAGCAAAAATCTTCAAAGACATTTTGATGCTTTGAGTTGTAGTACTTTTTATTTGCCGCCTTTAATCGATTCGGAAGAAGCCGGCGTGGGTGAAGTTTGTGAAAATGGTAACCTGGTTAAATTTATCTACGCTGGTGCGTTTTCTAAGAAAGATGCACTTGATAGCATGTTAATTGCCTTGAATTCACTTTCCGGCGAAGAATTGGAGAGGTTCCAATTTCACATAACAAATAATAAACCTGAGCTGATTAAAGAGTATCTAGGAGAATACGGATACATATTAGATAAATTTAAAAGTGTTCTTCATATTCACGGGTGGCTCGAATACGAAGAATTGATGAGATTATATTCTACTGCAGACTATTTGTTGTTAGCAAGACCGAATAATCAATATACGATATCAAATTTTCCGAGTAAGGTTCCTGAAATGATGAATTATGGAATCGTACCGGTTTGTACCAGAGTAGGCGATTATACGGAAGACTTTTTGACAGACAATGTTGACAGCATCATTTTTGATGGTTGTGAACCAGAAGATTGCGCAAATGCAATAAGAAGAGCTATATCAAAGTCTTTTGAAGAAAGACAACAATTAAAAAATAACTCCAAAGAAAATTCGAAAACAATGTTTGATTATAGAAGTTGGGGTAACAGATTGAATAAGTTTCTTGAAGTGTGAATGTCAGAAATAAAGAGGGAGTAACGCATGATCAGTGTAATAACACCTACATATAATTCGGAAGAATATTTAGAAGAATGTATTAAAGGTATGATGTCTCAAACTTATCGAGAGTTTGAACACATTATTGTGGACGGTGGATCTAAAGATGGGACGCTTGAAATTATAAAGAAATATGAAGGAAAATATCCGATGCGCTGGATAAGTGAGAAGGATAATGGTATGTATGATGCTATTTCAAAAGGATTCAAAATGGCAAAAGGAGATGTCTTTTGTTGGATCAATTCCGATGATATGTACATGCCTTGGACGCTTGCTACAATCAACAAGGTAATCAATAAAGAGGTCAATGGGCATAAAGTCCAGTGGTGTGTAGGACTTGGTTCACGGTATACGGAAGACGGAATCAATTATATCGTTGGTAAAGGCATTCAGGTGTTTCCACATCAATTTATTCGTAAAGGCTGGCACAATGGACCTAAATTGGGATGCCTGCAACAAGAATCAAGTTTTTGGAGTAGAGCATTGTATGAATCTGTTGGTGGTATTGATACCCATTTTAAACTCGCTGGTGATTTTGATTTGTGGAAGCGTTTTGCGGAAAAGGAGCGATTGTATAGCATCAATTCCGTTGTTTCTGGTTTTAGAATTCACGAAGGACAGAAGTCAGGCGATAGGTTGGCATACCTAAATGAAGAAGGCGGCATGAAATCTTACGAAAGAGTGCTGGCGAAACTGAAGATTTATAAGATTATTGATAGGATTGTTTCAGTCAGGAGTAAAGATTTGGCGATTCATGTAGAGGAGTTGTAATCAATTAAATATATCCTGATTGGCGTTTTAAGGGGGAGTAAAGTGAAAATCACGATTGGTGAAAACAAGGTGATATGTAATACTAATATCAATACTATTTTGCAGTATTTCTTGATATATTTACTGATAATATCACACGGCGCAAAAATCTATTCGTTAAATGAATGGACATTTACATACATGAGTTTAATTATCGGTGCTGTGTACATTCTGATGAATAGAAATAAATTTCAAAATAAATATATTGTCCATATGCTGCTTATTGCTGTTTTAATGTTTGTATTAGTATTTGTTCACAGTCAGCCATATTTTGTCACTGTTGCAATCAAGGTTATAGAACCACTCATCCTTTTATTTACTGCATTTAATATCGATAAAGAGCATTTTTTTAATAGAGTTGTGAAGGCTATTCTCTTCTTTGCAGTAATAAGCTTAGGATTCTATCTTGTTCAGATTTTTGATGCCAGTAAATTAAAACAATATTTGGTACAAGTTCCTGGTTGGGAACTGAGTGACTTTTATGGTACGCTTTTTTATACCTATCGTGGAGTGTATGCCGGTTTCAGAAATAATGGGATTTTTACAGAACCAGGTTTATATCAAATGGTACTTAATGCGGCGCTGATGATTGAACTTTACTTTCCGGAATATCTTGAGATGCCCAAGAAACATTATACAATAAGCATATTGCTTCTCATCATTACCATCTTAACAACTGGTAGTACGACTGGATATATGTCTTTGGGGATTATTATTGTTGGATTTCTTGTCAAGCGTAATACTGATATACTAAATCGGCGAGCACGAAGATATGTTATTGGCATTATAGTTGTTGTTCTGATTTTCTTAATTATTAACAACAGTATGCGTGGTACAGATAGTATTTTGAATATTTTTGTGTTTTCAAAATTTAATGAGATGCAAAGTTTTGAAAATGCATCAGGGAATGCTAGATTATCGATGATGAATGTATGTGGTGAGATAATCAAAAATAATCCTTTGGCGTTGTTCTTAGGCTCAGGATTTACTGCATTAACCAATGCTATTGTAACTAGTGGGGTTTATGCGACAGGTGCGTTTATTGTAAGTTTTGCAATAGCAGCAGGAATCCCTGTGGCAATATTTGTTTATTACCCGTATATTCTAAAGCCAATTCTCAAAAAGAAGAATATTATATTAGGATTAGTATTTGCACTGGTGTGGCTGAATACAAGTTTAGCACAATCAAGATATATTTATCCGTTTTTAATTCTGTTACCTTATTTATTGGATGGAGCCAATAGAAAAAGGAACGCAATAGAAGTGGAAAGGTAGACGCATATTATGTATGAAATATTTGAAAATGCAAGAGACAATCAAGAAATATTTGAAGCTTATTCAAATTTACAAAATTATAAGGTTTTGAATTTTGACAGGCAGGGGGAGTACTGTTACATATTTTTTACTTCCCATGGTTTGTTTTTTCCAACAACAATTTCAGAATTTAAAAAAGAAGTTGTTGAAAAAGATAAATTTGAATGGATGAATATTGGAAGCGAACAAAAACTTCAAGAAAAAGCTGCAAAGCAGATTTTTGTTAGGGATATTTATAAAAATTTCTGTATTGAAGGGATTAACGCGGAATTTAACAGCCATTATAAGGTCGCTGAAAAACTGAAAATGTTAACTCAAGGATATAAAGTAGTTACAGTTGGATCTTCGGCAGGTGGATTCATGGCAATACTATTTGGATGTTTATTGAATGCAGAAGCAATTTATGCTTTTTCCCCACAGATATCGCTGGAAATCTATAACAAATATCATCCAATTAGATATTTCGATAAATATCGTGTTGAGCAGCAGTATATGGATTTGAAACAGTTGATAAATGAATACAAGGGTACATTGTATTTCTTCTATGCGAATGCCTGTGACGAAGATATTGCACAATATGAGCATATTGCAGATCTGGAGAATGTAAGATTCTTTTCGATTAATGGGAAAGTGCATGGAGCACCTTTGTATGGTATTTCTATTAGAGAAGTACTATGTATGTCGTACTGTGAGCTGGATAATCTTTTCAAAAAATACAATAAAAGAAAAATTAGCCCAGAAAGATTCTTGTTTGCAACCAATAGTCCTATGGAAAGTATACCCTATATTTGCGGTCGAATGGTAAAAAAGACTATTCGGAAAATAAAAAAAACCGGAGGACAATAGCAATCTTATGAACAAAATATTTACAAAATATAGTAGTATGTCTGCACCAGTAAAAGCATCACTTTGGTTTGTCTTTTGCAGTATTCTTCAGCGTGGGATATCGATGCTTACTACACCAATATTCACGAGAATCCTAACACAAGAAGAGTATGGAACTATAAGTGTATATAACTCTTGGCTGGGGATCATCACGATTATAGTTACATTAGAATTGGCTACAGGTGTGTTTAATAAGGCGATGATTAAATACAAGGATGATAGAGATGGGTATGCTTCATCAACACTATTTCTGTCATCGTGTGTGACTGTTGCTTTTTTTGTCGTGTACATTGTAGGATATGAGTATTGGAATAGCCTTTTCGAATTAAGTACTGTATTTATGGTGATGATGTTTACAGACATTTTCTTTACAGAGGCGATGCTTTTTTGGACAGTTAGGAAACGCTTTGAATTTGAATATAAAAGTGTTGTTGCTATTACATTAATTTCAAACGTATTGGCATCTGCATTAAGTGTTGTTTTTGTTTTAGTGAGTTCGAATTACCGGGCAGAGTTGAAAGTTTTGGGCATCGTGGTAGTGCATGTTGTGGTTTATGGTTTGGTGTATCTTAAAATATTGAAGAAAGGGAAAAAATTAATTCAACCCCAATATTGGAAATATGCAGTTACTTACAATTTACCTTTAATTCCTCATTATTTATCACAAACAATATTAAACCAGTCTGACAGAATTATGATTAGCAGAATCACAAGTATGGGTGATGCAGCTGTATATACAGTAGCCTATCAGATTGCTGTATTGATGAATATTCTGACAAATGCAATACATGCTTCCTTTGCGCCGTGGGCATATCAATGTATTTCTGAAAAAAAATACAAGAAAATCGGTGAGATGACGCTCACAATTTTAATTGTGATGTCTATTATGTGTTTTCTGTTTTCTTTGTTTGCCCCTGAAATAATCTTGATTTTAGGTGGAAAAGACTATTTTGAAGCTGTTTGGATTGTTCCTCCAGTTGCAATGAGTATAGTATTTAATATGCTGTACAGTCTAATTGGAAACTTTGCGTTCTATTATGAGAAAACTAAGTTTGTTATGTTTGGTACGTTAACAGCAGCTGTTATCAATATCATATTAAATGCCATCTTTATCCCGATGTTTGGATTTGTGGCAGCAGGATATACCACCTTAGTGTGCTACATTCTATATAGCATGCTTCATTATTTTTTTATGCTTAGGATATGTAAAGCGGAAGGCATACAGCAACCTTTTAATGGCAAGGCCATTTGGGGCGTTGCATTGATTTCTGTTTTATTGTCCGTGTTGGCATCAAGCTTGTATAACTATACTGTAATAAGATATGTGGTTGTTCTAGTCACAATGGTTGCACTCTATGTGAAGCGCAGTGTGATTATTCGCATCCTCAATCTTAAGAAGAAGGGAGATTAAATATGCTTGATCGTAAGTATCTGACTGATGAAGTAATTGATGGATATAAAGTGTCTGCGAATAGAAAAAAGTTGTGGGTGACTGAATTGGATTTGCTGTCATTTTTGGAAGAAGTATGTATACGAGAAAATATAAATTATTATTTATTGTTTGGTTCTGCCATTGGGGCGGTTAGACATAAAGGGTTTATACCGTGGGACGATGATATTGACCTTGGTATGTTACGTGAGGACTTTGAAAAATTTCTAAATGCCGACAAGAGTGATTGGCCCGAGTATATAGATGTACAGTATGGTATTTCAGAACACGGCGTCGATACATTGTTACGAATCAGAGATGCAAGGACAACAGGAATTACCAGAGGGGATCTCAATAAAAACGGTAATAAAGGTGCATTTATCGAAATATATGTCTTTGATGCAGCTGACAATAAAGTAATTAGAAATATACAACTAAAGCTCACCAGTTTTTTAGAAAGAAGCATGGCGTGTTATTTTTTGCCATCACAAAGCATGAACATCAAAAAGAAAGCTAGAGCATTCTTGGTTAATTTAATCGGAATTAAAAGAACTTGGTCGTTGTTCGATAAAGTTTGCAGATTACAAAATTCACATAAAAATTCGATATATGTGGATACTCCTTGTTTGCCCAACTATGCTAAATCCGGACAACACTTGTTCTATCGAGCAGATGTTGAGGAATCGATTTATGTTCCGTTCGAGTATACTAAAGTAAGAATCCCTAAGGGGTATGACAGGTGCTTGTCTACACGATATGGGGCTTATATGGAAATGCCTCCTATTGAAAAAAGAGGAACGCATCATTCTTTTGAAGTTTTTTATGACCCTAATTGTCCATATACGGAATATGAGAATAGCCCACTCCTGGATCGGTACTTTGCTGGAGATTTATCTTTAGAAAAGCTATAAATACTATATTTTCTGAAATATTGGTAAAAAGTGGAAGGGCTGATTTATTTGGTGGCACTACTGGCGATGTATTATACATAATCAGATCAACTTATTAATTGGTGATTACCTTAGTTATCATAGGAGAAAAAGATTTGAAGAAAATAGACCAAATATTTTTTGATTTAATTACATATGGCCTTTCAGAGAGTGCCACGCCGATCACACTCCCCACCATTCTGGACACTTGGCAATATCTCCACAAGATAGCCGCTTCACAGAAGCTTTGGCCAGTCGTTTTTGAAGTAGTTTCTGATAAGCCGGAATATCTCAACCTTCCGCAAAACCTTCAATCAGCCTGGATGATGGAGACAAGGGAATAGACATTGGCAATGCCATTAAGCTAGGTGTTCGAGGTTTTGTTCGAATTTGCATTGCATATCTGAATGGTCCACATAAGGGTATGTTTTACTATCTGTACCTTTTCTCAGATTTTTACGATCAGAGTATCGTTGGCTGGGAAGTCTACGAAGAAGAAAGTGCCGACTATGCCAGCAGTTTGATTAAAAGGATCTGTTTAAAACAAGGGCGGCTTACTACGGAGCCATTAGTCTTACACTCTGATAATGGCTCACCCATGAAAGGCGCTACAATGTTAGCGACCCTGTATCAGCTTGGTATAACTCCTTCAAACAGCAGACCACGTGTAAGCAATGATAACCCCTATGCCGAAAGTCTTTTCAAAACGTTGAAATATCGTCCTAACTATCAGCCCAAAGGATTTGAAACATTGGAAGAGGCTCGGGAATGGATCAGCCTGTTTGTAAAATGGTATAACCACGATCATCATCACAGTGGTCTAAACTTTCTTACTCCTTATCAGCGCCGCAGCGGATCGTCTGACAAGATACTGTCTAAGCGTAAAGAAGTATACGAAGCTGCTAAAGCAGAGCATCCAGAACGCTGGAATGGACGTGCAACCCGTGACTGGAGTCTTCCGGATACTGTATATCTGAACCCGGAAAAGGTACACGAACAATCCGAAAAAGCTGATGAACAGATGGCTGTTTCATAAAAATCTATTCATTCAAAATGATGGTGATCAGGCAGGATTCTGTGCCTGACGTGATTGCCAATAAATGTGGATAATTTATTGATACTCACGTCAGGTACAGAACAATATCTGATGACCTGCACGAATAAAAAATATATATTTTTACTGACAACTACCTTGACAATCAGCGCCAATATGGTCAACCTAGTGTACTGACCTATTGATATTTAAATAAATATAGTTGGTAATCACAGCTGTTCTGATGTATAATATAAAGAAACGGCGGTGATTCATTATGGCAAGACCCAAAAAATATATCATTAATCTTACAGAAGAAGAAATTAAAGAGCTTAAATCTACAATCCGTAGGAAAAAGACTTCAAAAACGATCCGCAGCAGATGCCAGATTATTCTTGACCTGGACGAAGCACACGGAAAAGTTTTAACACATGAACAAAGTGCCAAATCTAACGGTGTCTGCATGGCAACTGTCTCCAATACTGTGGCAAAATACATGAGCGGCGGCATTGATGCCGTTACTGAATTTAAAAGAAACATAAATTCAGATAATGCACGGCGAAAAGTTGACGGTCGTGCAGAAGCGCAACTGATCGAACTTGCCTGTGGTCCTGTTCCAGAGGGGCATTCCCGATGGACAATCCGTCTGCTTGAGAAAGAATCCAAAGTGATTTTGGACGCTCCGGTAGGTCGGGAGGCAATCCGTAATGCCTTAAAAAAAACAAACTTCGACCTCACAAAAACGACTACTGGTGCCTCCCCTCAAAAGAAGACACGGAATTCATAGCCTGTATGGAGGATGTCCTTGACGTTTATGAACTTCCTTATGATGAAAAACGTCCAGTCGTATGCATGGATGAAAAACCGTACCAGCTTTTGGGTGAAACAAGAGAGCCCCTGCCAATGATTCCAGGAAGTAACCGGAAAACGGATTCTGAATATATCCGTAATGGAACGGTCAGTATATTTGCCTTTGTGGAACCACTTGGAGGAACACATCATGTCAGTGTGCGGGAACACCGTACAGCCATCGACTGGGCAGAGGAAATCCGGTATCTGGTGGACACCATGTACCCAAATGCCGAAAAGATCATCCTTGTGATGGATAATCTCAACACACATAAACCAGCATCTCTGTATAAACGATATTCACCAGCGGAAGCAAGACGTATCATAAAAAAGCTGGAGATACATTATACACCAAAACATGGGAGCTGGTTGGATATCGCCGAAATAGAACTTAATGTAATGAGCAGACAATGTCTCAACCGCCGCATTGCTGAAATAGGATTGTTACGTAGTGAACTATCTGCATGGGAAACTGAGCGGAATACATTGGCATCGAAAGTTAACTGGCATTTTAAAACCAGTGATGCCAGAACAAAGCTTAGTTCCTTGTATCCTACATTTACTACTGTCTCTTAATGAGGTAGTAGTAATGCTAAAAATGAACAGGTCAGTACACTAGCGTCAACTTAAGAAAATCGATCCATAAATCGAAAAAGCATATTTAAAAAAATTGGAGCAACATCAGGCTGGGAGTGTAGCTGACCTGAAAATAAGCGCACTTTAATAAGGACTGCGGTAAGTCCCATGAAAACATGTGAAAAAAGGATAATCAAAAAGCTGCTTTTTGATTATTGAAGTGAGTCCTTCCCTTCGTTTTGCTTTTCTTCCGGCGGAACGATCGTCCCGGCATGATCTGGGAACGACAGCGAAGAGAATCCTGAAACAGTTGATCAACGGAAGAAAGTTTTAGGATGCCGCATAGGATTTTTGGCAGGATGCGTTTCATGCGTCCGATCACGAAAGCACGATTGGCCTGATACCTGTATTTATTGGAACTACGGGGCGAAATCAGGAGTTCCTCATCTGTTTGATTTTTGATCAGGGAAGCCAGGTTGGAAAGCAGCATATTGATGAAAAATTCCTGAAAAACAGAAACTGTAGTAGCACCAGAGAATTTCTCCATGTAAAGGCGGCTTTTCAGCTACTTATATTTGGTTTCGACTGGCCAGCGATAAAAATAAAGTTCCTGAAACATTACCTGCGTGATGGGTGGATCGAAAAGGTTGGTAGCGAGATATTCTTTCGTGCCGTCATCAAGAGGACTTCAATGACACGAACATCAATGTCTGCGGTACCGTCCTTGGAATTGCCTGGAATAGGGGAATAGAAGGGGTCAGGTACCGGAAATTTTTCATAAAGAAAGTCTAAAAGTTTTATAAACACGCCGCACAACCTGGGCGGTAGTCATCCAAGTCAACAGCCTCTGCGTGGCGGATGATAGACAGCTTTAAGTAGCTGACCGATAGTTGACAACAGTGTGGAAAGTATGAGGGCTTTGAAATGACAATACAAGAGATGAGAAGCGTATTTGAAAAACTGAATACTTGTCAAGAATGGTCATTACAATTACTGAAGTTTGGAAAGGTCAGAAATGAGTTTTCTTATAATACACATAATGTTACCATAACAACACAAAATGCGTTGACTGAATTTATGGAATCATTGGCTGATATCTACATTGGTCGGAATGGGAAAATGGATTCTTTTCAGGAAGTTGTGGATTATGATGGAAGCACGATTGGGTCAAGAATTCATAGAATTGAATTAACGAATCCGCTGGTTAGCGAGTCGTATGGAAAATTAGCAACAGCAATGGATAGTCCAGATATGGCAGGCAATGCATTGGAATTTTCTGCAAGTGCTTATGTGCTCAAGGGCAGCATCGAGGAAGACGATGGGGCTGTTTCGGATATACGGCTGTTTACAATTGTTAATCCGTTCAAAACATTAAAACACACCTTTTCGTGGGATGGGGATTCATTTAAAGTGATTCCTACTAAGACCTTAGCTTTACGTCAGCATTTTGATGTGATGATTTGGGGTGATGCTGTGTATATGTTTAGTCTAAGCGGAGAGAAATTATTTGATATGGAAAGGGCTTATAGACAGGTGTGTGCAAACAAGGTAGAGGAAATTGTATGCACAGGAATACTTTCTGATGATGAAACTTTCCGGCAATACGCATCTTCTGGATATAACCCGCGAAGATTTGTTGCATTTGATAGTAATAGGCTACAGAAAATAAAAAATGACATAGTTTTTCGTAACAAGATGGCTGAGAAGTTTGGAATTATCCAAGGGGATAATGAGACATATGATTCTTCTGATAAGGATAATGTAGAACGAATTGTCAAATTTCTTTGTAAAAAAGGAATGCTGGATCCGGTTGACGAGAATCCAGTGGAGGTAGAAGGAAGCAAACAGTGGAGGTGATAGTTGCTTATGCCGATAATTTTCACAATGAGTATGTTTTTCCTTTCGTTCACCCCATTATGGATTTGTGTGGCTTTTCTAAATGTAATGAGTTTGTATACTGATAGAACGAACCCATACACAGAAATAATTGGATTGATATTACTGGGTGTCGGACTTGTTATTAGTACTGTATCAATATGGAAAACCATGCGACGTGAGAGAGGTCAAAATTACGAAAGGTTTTCGGTTGTGACTGCGGAAAAGGACACAGTATCCACAACTACCTATTTGCTTTCGAATGCGTTGCCACTTCTTGCGTTTGATTTCACTAAATGGCAAAGTGTAGCTACTTTTTTGGTTATCTTCGGTTCATTAGCGTTGCTCTGCTTGCTTCATCATAGGTATGATAGTAATATCTGCATGGAGATTTTTGGATATCGGATGTATAACAGTTGGTTGAATAATGATTTTGAAACCAAGGATGGGATTACAGTGCTTATACGAAAGAAAGCACTGAATGCAAATGACCAAATTGCAATTCGGAATATTAGTGGAGAATTGTATATCGGATATGAAGTAGAAGAGCAGTAAGAGCAGTAAGAGCAGGAGACAGTGATGACAACAGCAGATGAAAGGACGTTGAGGATGGGCTGGAAACAGTTGAAACACATCATTTTGAATCTAGGGCAGTGGTTTTTGAAGACTGTGGTATTTTCACTTACCCCATTGTTCTTTTACATATTGCTGCATTGGATGTTCGGGCTGACAGAAGATCCCAGACGGCAGTATATTTCTGAACTTTGCACTTTCACTCTGGTGATTGCCTCATCTATATCGGTAGAACTGGCGAAAAAGGAATATCGGAATACACAGATTCGGGATGTGGTATTTCCGGCGTTTATGGTGCTGCTGATTATCTTTTTCCTTTCATATGGAGCGATTTATGCAAGTTTTCTGCTGAATGTGCCGCAGTTGTCATCGGAGATGGTCATTGATAAGCTGTATCAATATGTAAAAGTAATCAGTCTCATTTATTTTTTGATTGCATTGTTGCTGCAGGTGAAGGGAGAAGCACATGACATTTGATCTGTTAAATCTGATTTTGGTTCTTATCGTTACGATAGGGGCGATTGTGATTGGCTATCTGCTATGCCAGATAGTTGGCATCAGGAAAGCGAAACATGAGTTAAAGTCTAAGTGTGCTTGGAATCAGGAGTCAAAGCAGATGTGTGAGTACAGAGATTTAAGTGAACAGTTTTCTATGGTATGCGAGGAGAAGGATGTTTATGCTTCAAGTCCAACGGTTTCTCTTTCTACGGAGTATATGGGAGTGTCTTCTTTTGCACGCCTGGAGTTTGTCAGAATTGCAAATTCTCCTTCGGATCGAATTGAGTTCCTGATGAAGGAGAAAACGACCTTTGGGCGCAGCGAGGAGATGGATATTATGATCTCTGATATGACGGTCAGCAGATTCCACCTAGTGTTTCGGCATAGTAATGATGAACTGGAGATGTGCCCTATGAGCACCGGCAATGGAGTATACTGCAATGGAGTTCAATTGGAGCCGATGGCGTGGGTGCTGGTTCCGCAGGGGGCAGTGATCATAGCAGGGAAGACGGAGTTTAAGGTGGTGATTCTCTGACAGAGATTGCTTGAAAGGAATTAAAAAAATGGATGATAGATATGCACTGCGACCGGGAATTGTGCTGCATGGACGCTATGAGATCAAAGAGTTGCTGGGGATTGGAGGAAGTGCATATGTATACCAGGCACTGGATCGGTTGACGGGAATCAAAACGGCAGTGAAAGAGTATTTTCCGTCCGGGTATGTAACACGCGATGCAGATGGCAGAAGTTGTCGGCTGAATTCCATGAATACTGTGGTGCCATTTGATGACGGCAGACAGTATTTTTTCAGGGAGGGTTCTCTGCTGGAGATGCTGGGAGAATGCAGGCAGTTTCCGGTGTTCTATGACGCATTTGAAGAGAATCACACTGCTTACTATGTGATGGAGTTGATGCGGGGGAGAACTCTTAAGGCATACTTAAGCAGCAAAGATGGGAAGCTGGAGGAAGAAGAGATTCTGATGTTTGGAGGGGAACTGCTTCAGGCGCTTGCATTTATGCATGGACATGGAATTATACATCGGGATATTTGTCTGGACAATATTTTCCTGACTGAGAACCATCAGGTGAAACTGTTTGACTTTGGAGCGGCAGTCCGTATTGTCGGTGTGGAGCAGGATAGAGCCCTTTCTGTGATATTGCGGAGCGGATACGCGCCGCCGGAGCAATATCGCAGAAAGGGTCGGTTGGGACCGTGGACGGATTTGTATGCGCTTGGGGCAGTGCTGTATCAATTGTGTACAGGAAAGCGTGTGCCGGAGGCGATAGAGCGACAGATAAAAGATTGTCTGGCAGCGCCGAAGACGATGAATCCGGAGATATCGGACTGTCTTAATGATGCTGTTATGAAGGCGCTCAGACTTGATACTGATCAGCGATATCAGTCAGCAGAGGAGTTCTTGGAGGCTCTGAATGGAGGACGGGAGAGCAATAAAGGATGGAGAAAGCCGAAGCGTGTAATGGGGGAGGATGAGAGACTGCGTTATCTGTATGGATGGCTTGTGTTTTGGGTGATTGTGGTGGCGGTGAGTGTTGCAGTTATTGTGTTTTGGTGATATATTGTGAATCAGGAAGGAAGAGGCACTGACAGGAAACACCCTTGGCAATTTTAAAAGGCTGTGCCGTAGCAATCTATTATCCAGAACCGCAATGCCGGATCATGGGAGATGTGGACTTCTTAGTACCAGAGGATAAGTTTAAACGGGCATATCAGCTTATACTGGATAACGGATATATTCTGGAAGCAGATGAAGATAATGTGGGTTACCACTATATGTTGGCCAAAAACAATATCACCTTTGAAATACACCGCTGGCTTGCTGGAATGATGGGAGGAGATACATATCTTTATGATTTGTTCCAGGACGGATTGAAGAATGTGGAAAAAGTTGAATTAGACGATTTTATGATTCCTGTTTTGCCATCTCTGCAAAATGGTCTGGTTCTGATGCTTCATATCGTGAAGCATTTAAGGAGTGGATTGGGGCTGCGTCAAATCATTGACTGGATGATGTATGTGGACAAGCAGCTTGACAACGAAAAATGGGAAGAGTATAGTTCAGTTTATGAAAAAGCCGGACTGAAGCCATTGGCGGTTACTGTAACGAAGATGTGCCAGATTTATCTGGGACTTCGGAAAGAAATAACATGGTGTAAAGATGAGGATGAGAAGCTCTGCGAAGAGCTGATGAAATATATCCTGATGAAGGGCAATTTTGATCACAAAGAAAATGCCGATGCCGTCCGTGTGGTGAATGCGCTGGCAAGAACCAATGGATTTGTTGGCAGGATGAAAGATTTGCAGAAAAACGGAATTAGGAACTGGAAACTCCTGAAAAAGTACCCGAAGTTGAAGGCGTTTGCCTGGGTGCATGAGCTGTGGCGTTATGTCGTGTATATGGTAAAGAATTCTGAAGAGCGGAAACCACTGTGGGAAAATATAAAGGCAAGCGAGAAAAGAAAAAAGATGTTTGCGAAGCTGGGACAGTGAAAATATATTATGCTGAGATAGCAAGTAGTCAGGAATAGGTGTTGTTTACAAACACAAGAGGAACTAATACCATGAATATCATATGTAAAGAGTGTGGCAAAGAATTTAATTTTTCTTCTAAAGAACAATATTTTTATGCATCCATGAATTACGAAATGCCCAAAAGGTGTCCGGAATGCAGGAAAGCAAGAAAGGCAGCAAAAAAAGAAGCTGAGGCGCAAAAGAAATGGGAAGAGGCTGAAAGAAAACTATCTATTCTTTTGAAGTCTCTTCCATACCAGAAAATATCGCTTGGGGAATTGAAATTCGAAAATCCGGAGCATTCACTTGTTATTATTGGAAATGGATTCGATATCATGCATGGTGTGAAATCTTCCTACTGGGATTTTCAAAAGACTATTGGAAAGAACAGTTCGCTCCGTTATGAAATGGAGACGTATTTGGATGTGCCGGGGGATTTGTGGTCAAATTTAGAGGATTCCCTTGGCAGACTCAATTATAGTATGTTCTTAAATCCCACCGTCTTGGATATGTGGCTTGATGATTTTGGTGCATATGATCCGGATGCACAAGCTGCTAATATCTTTGCGGCTGTCGAAAATGCAATAGGACCAACATTCAATATTCCAAGAGAATTAAATCAGAGATTTAAAAAGTGGATAAAGACTTTGACTGTAGAGGGGACAAGCAGACCATTTTCTGTATTACATGGCAATTATAAAGTGCTTTCTTTCAATTATACAGAGTTTATTGAAGACTTGTATGGTGCGAAAAAGGTGTGCTATATACATGGATGCCGAAAAAATCGTAAAAAAGGTAAGCCGGATGAAATCATTTTAGGACATGTTCCAGGCCTTGAAGAAGAACAATGGGATAAAGTAGAACTGAAGCCTATTAAATTTAAAAATCCATATAAAAGATACATCTTTGAATCCGCAATGGAAACAGCTGCCAGAGAAGCAGCCTGGTATGATGAGTCAACCACAAAGAAATGCAGTGAAATAATAAAGAAACATAGTACTTTCTTTGAAGGCTTGAGTGACGTAGAGGAAGTATATGTAATTGGCCACTCCTTATCTGAGGTCGATTATCCCTATTTTGATGAAGTAAATAAACACTGTAATGCAAAATGGATTATAGGTTATCACAGCTATGAAGACATGAAACGCATGGTTGAATTAGTAGAACGTCTGAAATTAAAAGATGTTACTGTGTTTAGAACGTGATAAAAGGTAGAAGCGGTCAGGCATCTGCCAATAAATTTTTAAAGCTATATTAAATTGCAATATTTATTTCGCCGCACATCGAGTGCGGTAGTCACCCAAGTCAACAGCCTCTGCGTGGCGGGTGATAGACGGCTTGATGAAGCTGACCGATGTTGACAGTGTGTGGAAATAGAATTTCAACATGCCGAAAGAAGGCGAAGATGTATAGATAAAAAAGAATAAACTTTCTTAAAAAAGGATAAAGGTGAATTGAGTGTTTATTGATGAAATATGGGATTTTAAAAGCATTAATATGGCACACGAATTAGGAATCGCAGGTGAGTTCATTTATGATTCTGCGAGAAAAGCGATGGCATTGCGCAACCTCTATAATGACTACGAGCTGAATTCGATTCTTTATAATGGTGCAGTGGGAATAGAACGTCTACAGAAAATTTATCTGTGTTTATCTATCCCAAATCCTATGGATAAAAGTACAGTTCCCGAGTGCTTAAAAAAACATAATCACAATGAACTGGAAAAGCATGTAAAAGAATATTCAGGAAAATGCATATCGGCAAATGGAAGGAGCCTCTTAGGAGTTTTTAGTGAATATTATAACAATTATCGATATGCGAACTATGTACCTGGATATAATAGTAAACAACTTAAATCATTATTTATCGGTTTCTTGAAGAAACAAAATGGAAAGTTTGATTTTGAAGAACCATGTGCTGCGGTTCAGTTTGAACCATTCAAGCGTTATTACATAAACGAATTAGGAAAAACTGCGAATTATTATTATAGCCTCATTGATGAAAAAGCTAGGGAGATAGGCATTTATACTTACGAACTTGATTCATACTCAAATGCATCAAGGGTTTTCTGGTCTACTCAAAGGAGAAGTTTATATAAACAGTTGATTTTAGAACAGGAAGCTGTAAAAGAATTGCTAATTCATTTATATAAAGACCATGGTGATAGTGGTGTTTTAAAACTATTCAATGAAATGCATTCATTAGAATTTGATGATGCACTTATAAATGACTATCTGGCAGATTTATGTGAGGGTAACGTGAATGATTCTCTTATTGATTGGATTGATGACTTGCACGAAGAGATAGAGGATAATGACGAAAGAAAAGAGCGTCATGAATTGTTATCTCTAATTGGTAATGTGTCTGTTTTATTTGACGATTGGGATGATGCGGACTTTTAAGATATAAGGTGTCAGACCCTGGTAAAACATGAGATGACAAGTGTGTGACAACTATGGGGATGACTCCGGAAAGTTAGGAAAAACGACGCAGTTAGTAGGCTGTGCAAGAGATGCTCATGCAGTGGAAAATTTGAAGGTATCAGGAAGAATCGGATATGAAAATAGAATTTTTGTTTAGTGAAATAAAAGATATAGAAAAATTATATCAGATTGATTTAATAGACAATCCATTTGGAGGGGCTGAATGCCCTTCATACACATATATAGGCAAAGAGTATCTGCAAAATAAACTGAAGACAATAGAAGGAAATTTACCAGGATTGAATGAGTTTATATATCATCAATGCTTTGGACGAATTGCGAATGAAGTATTTGTGGTTGTTGTAAATGATATTTATTATGAACTGATATTTACAATTGATACATATCAGTATAAGAAAGCACGGATGAAAGTCAGTATCGAGAGACCAGAAAAATTAGATGTTGCAACATTCGGTAATCCAGTATTGGCAGATGGCGAAGTATATGATATTTTTCTGGAACAACTTAAAATTGTGATAAAAAATGCTTTCAAAAAGGATTGGGCGGTCTGTAGCTGGATAACAGATGAACAATCGGAGCAGTTGTGCTCGCATCTGTATCCTGGAATTTTTAAGGTTGAGAATAAGATTAGAGCATTTGCAAATAAAATATTAGTGCATCATATTGGAAAAGATTGGATAAAACAATATGGAATGGAAAAATATGAGGAAAGTCATAAATCTTTGTCGGTTGATTTTAAACGGAAGGTTCCATGTTTTGCGGATATTGATGATACATTTATATCTATGACAATGGAAACAATGATGGAGGTAATACTGAAGGCCAATATATACGAGGATGAAATAGTCCTAAATCAGTCGGATATGGCCAAGCTTCATCAAGAAATTGCTGTGGGTGCGGCAAATCCATTATTAGAACTAATGCGAAACAGAAGAAAAGTTAAAACAGATATTTGGAAGGATATATTTAAGCAGTATTTTGAAGATGAAGAATCTGCAAAATGTAATATTACGGATTTTATAAAGAACAGGAATCATGTTGCGCATAATAAATTGTTGAATTGGTCTGGTTATCAGATGATGAAGCAAAATATTGAACAACTGGATTCTATAATAGAGAAAGCAAATCAGAGTTTTGAAGAATCCATTCCTTCAGAAGAACAATATATGACATGGAACATAGGCGTGGAGGAAGAAGAATCAGAAGCTGCACGTCGAGAATGGGAAAGAGATTACTTAAGGCTTCGTATTTCTGGGGAAACAGGTGTTGAGATAAGAGAAGAAGAAGGAATCTACGAACTGTTTTCAGAAACTTTGGGTGAATTATATAACGAGTTTTCTGATATCTATTATTTTGATCCACAGTTCGATATGAGCAAAAAATCGGATATTGCTATGACTGAGGAAGAACAGGTGTTATTTTCGATAAGAAGTAATGCAGTAAAAACGGCAGTGGTGGAAGTTGTGGCGGATATGACTTTTGACAGTGATATGGATGGAGATAGTTCGTTATATATTTCTTGCAGACGAGATGGAACTGAGATTTTCCGTACAGTGTTGGAATATCATAATGGTAGCGGAATGGAAGACACTTTTGAAGGAAAAATTGTTTTGAACAGTGAATCTTATTATGATACGGAAGAGTTAGACGAATTTAAGGACGAATTGAAAGACTATATAGAGGAAAAACTTAATCCGCTAATTTCTAAAAAAGAGTCATTAGAATATACAGCAGCCACATCTGGAGGAGCAGAACCAGTAGCAGATATCCCGTGCACGGAATGTGGAAAATATGGTATCTCAATTTCAGAAGATTTTTATCCATTAGGTCGTTGTTGCTATTGCGGTGAAGAGAATTACATTAAACAGTGCCAACGATGTGGAAAATGGTATGAGGATGGAGATGGAAATGATACTGTTTGTGCTGAATGCCTAGAAAAAGTGATGGAAGAATAGTGCTAATTAAAACTGTAGCGTTGGATATGAGAGCTGAAAAACTGATTTTTGAATGTATAGAAAAACAGAACGATTTGCTGACATAGAAAGGGTCAGGCACCGGAAATTTTTCATAAAGAAAATCTAAAAGTTTTATAAATACGCCGCACTACCTGTGCGGTAGTCATCCAAGTCAACAGCCTCTGCGTGGCGGATGATAGACGGCTTTAAGTAGCTGACCGATGGTTGACAGTATAGACGATATAAATATGAAATAATCTATTGTTTTTAGCTGAGGTAATTACTAATGAAATACAACAGTAGTGAGTGGTTATTTACACAAGATAAATTGACAAATGATGTACACGATATTACATATGATGATATTGACAGTCTTATTCGTCTTTCATTAGAAGATAACACCTGGAGTCAAGACGTAAAAAAACAGGTAAAATATTTTGACAAAAACCCTGGCGGAGAAATAATTTTAAATTAACTGAGAATTATGAATGTTGCAGGTACGACCGTAACATTTCCATTTGGAGACATCATTACTTTTGATAGTAAAAGGCATTTTTTTCGTGGTGAGAATTCTCAGTTTGAAATGTCAGTTCCAACTTTAAATAGAAAAATAATGAAAATGTCCCCAATAGAACAGGAACTTTTCCGTGCAGTCTCCAATATGAGGATTGTACAATTTAGAAAATTTATTTGGAATATTAATGTTGTTCCATATTGTCCGACGGCACACTGTGGGAGGTGCAAACCGCACTTTAAATTCTGTGGAAATACCTCCCAGACTGTGCAGTCCTGTAGGTGACCGCAGGCTGTCGCCGGTACGACCGCACAGTGTTGTAGGTTTGTTTGAAAGGCAGATGAACTGCTTTTGAAACAAGGCTATGACAAATGCCACAGCCTTTGATAAGTACATTGAAAACTTCATCAGTATAATCCCTGATTATCTACTGCCGCACGGATAATCTCCGCATCAATGATCTGTTTATTCTGTTGAGAGCCGATGGTGAGGGCATCCGTCATCAGGTTGTCAATCAGACGGGGATTGGCCCTGGGTAAAGCTATGAGTAGCAGCAAGTGCTGCCGGATCAATGATGGACTCGGCGGCGCCGGCAAGTTTTAGCTTGTGAAGGATGTACTTGGATACTTCTTCGTCGCTTAAACCGGCGTAGTTGTAATGAACGGTAATACGCTGTCGTAATGCTTCATGAACCGGTTTGCGGAGTGTGTCGTTCAGATGGGATTCTCCGCAAAGAATCAGGGTAAAATAATTCACGGAGTCATATCCGTAGTTCATGAGCATCTTGATATCATTGAGGATACCGGTTCCAAGATACTGAGCCTCATCAATGGCAAGAAGCAGCGGCTGCCGCTTTTCCTTGTACAGGTAGGTAATTTGCTGCTGTATGGCCTGAAACATACCGGTTTTGCCACTTTTATCAGAAACACCAAGAATGGCGCAGAGCTGTTTGTAGAAGTCAGCAACGCTTATGGTGGACAAGCACAGGTATTCCATGTGATAGAGACTCGGATTCAGTCCGGAGGCAAAGCATCTCAGGGCATAGGATTTTCCTATGCCTGGACGGGCGGTAAACACACCGATTCCCCGGATATCCTTCAGATAATTCAGCCGGTTGGTCATCTCCTGAAAATCTCTGGAGATAAAGTGATCCTTTTCCTTCAGTTGCTGTTTGTCGAACGGATTGAAGGAAAGTCCATAGAAAGAGTTATACATCAGTTGGCACCTCCTGCTTTGGCATAATCAATTGTAAGGTTGTTACGTTTGGTATGACAGTTTTCATTCCGATTGGTCAAGCGAAGTGGAAACTTTTCTTCTTCAAAAAGAATAAAAGCAGACGCCATGTCGTCCGGAAGATAACGGATGTCCACTTTGGCAGATATAAACTGCATGGGAACATCCAGACATACGTTGTCGATGGTAACGGTAGAATCTTTTCTGACTTTACGGGTAATCCGGTTGTAAAAACAGTCGTCGAGCCATTCTCTGGAAAGCGGTCTGCGCGGATGCTGTTTCGTGTTTTCGTAACGATCAAAAGGCGTGGTATCAATTCCTCTGTGAAAGGTTGTGTTGTAGGAATGCATGTAGTCCCGAAGCATACCGTTAAACTGTGCCAGCGAGGTAATGGAATCGATATCCAGGGTATAGAGCCATCGTTCCTTCATGGTGCGGAAGTGCCGCTCAACTTTGCCTTTGCTGGCTCCGTCACGGACTTTGGTGTGAAGAAGCAGAATACCAAGTGAAACACAGATCATGGAAAGCTGCTCGTTACTGTAACTGCAGCCGTTATCTACATACAGTTTATCTGGAATACCGTAGGTGGCGATGGCATTTTTGAGTACCTTCTGGAAGTTATAGGCGTTGTCATTGTAAAACAGTTCACCGCCAACCAGAAGCCTGGAGTGGTCATCGATAATCATAATGCAGTAGACACGACGTGTTTTTCCATCCTCTGTTATGTATGGGAGATAACAGGTATCTGCCTGCCAGATTTTACCGAAGGAATCTTCTTCAAAGGCTTTGCGGTCGCGAAGATTTGGATCTCTGGCGGATTTCAGATAGTTGTGGCGGATAAATCGCTGTACGGAATCCACACTGACGGTAGCCGGGATAAAGGAATCACGAACCAGCTTGTCGTAAATCTGTGTGGCATTCATACGTGGAAAATCATTCTTTAGTCGGTAGATTTCTTCGATGGCTTCATCGTTTAAAGCCCTGGAAGAACCTTTATCGGAACGGGAAGATGGCATCAGAGCCTCCAGACCGCCGCTGGAATACTGGGATTTCCATTTTTCCAGCGTTTTATAGCTGTAGGTAACGGATGAACCATCCGGAAGCGTCAGAGGATTCTGTGTGACGCGTTTGTAATAAGCGGTAGCCGATGCATCCGGATAAAGCCCCTGAACAACAGGAGCTATGAGTGCAAAGCGGAACTGGGCAACAGCCGCATCATTTTTGATTGTTTCAATATCTTTTGGCATGGGAAAGCCCTCCTTTTCTGGTTTGTAATTATCATAACCATGCAGAAATCGGAAAGCCATATACGGTCGTGTGGTCACCAGATGGAAATATCCGGCTGGAAAACACGCTGACAGCAGTGTGCGGTTTTTGTGCCAGACATGGTGGGATTTTTATGTGACTGTAGAAAGTTGCAGGTGAATCTCCGAATAAACGACATGCTAAAAGAGGAGTAGGAATCTGAGACTGCAAGGACCTTGAGGAAGGAAGCATCAGAGGTTTCGGAATCTTCAAGAATGCCAAGCCACTGCTGTTTATGCTTGTTCCAGAGCTTCAGCCATTTATGAAGCTGAACCGGTGTGATGGAAAATCTGTCGCAAAGGTGCTCCATTGTAGAACGGCCAAGAAAACATTCCCTCAGTATGCGGAGGATGAACATCAGGGAATAAGAGGCATACGGAATCAGTATGTCGGGAAGCAAGGCATGGGTATGATGACAGCTGTCGCAGATTAAACGGAGAACGCAGAGACTGTCAGTCACCTTTCTCCCGTTTCGGAAATCGATAACGGAGCGGTCATAATAAGCATGAACATGACAGTTGCCACAGCTTTTGCAGACCGGACAGGTCTCCAGTTCCGGTTGAAATACAGCCATGTAGGAGTCAAAGATAAATTTAGATGAAGTTTTTATACGAATCAGCTTGCAAAACAGAGAGTTTTTTCTTATCATAATAGTTGCATTGAGAGGACTGCTAACGAGACAGGCGTAAACCATTAGGACATAGATCCTGTAAGACCTGCCAGCAGCACTCATTGTATGGTATGGAGAAGGAACGAACTCTGGTCGGGGCTGTTCCTTCTCTTTTTTATTGGTTACAAAACTGACTATAGATGATAGGGAAAGAATGGTCAATAGGGCAGATAAAAACGTGCCGTAAAAAACAGTGAATATTCTGGATGAGATTCCATCGGCTGTCCGGCGATATGGAAATCACTTTTTGACTTCTCTTTTGTGCATACCGAAATATAATTTCTATGAGAATATTAGTAAAGGCTGCTACGCACCGCAGATACGGCAAGGCCTTGACTAATATCCCCATAGAAATGGACAAGTAACCAAGCACAAAAAAGGCGATTTCCGAGTACCGGAACTCCGATTTCCAAATTTCCGGATTTGCGATTTCGAGCCACAAGAATATTCAAACAGCACGTTAGAGTAGAGACGATATGAAAGATGTCGAATTCAATCTGCGGTATATGTGCAGTAGGTGGGAAGATTAATTTGACGCGTGACAATACAACACATAAATTCGTAAATCCTCAAACATGAGTATCAGGTATCAAAAATCCCCGCATTCTAGCGGGGATTGAGCTGACTTTATGAAAATAGATATGCACATTGAAAAATCAAGTTTTTTTGTATCGGCTTGGGCATTCTTTCTGGACTCTGGGTGACCATGGAAGAAGATCATCAATAAACCTGAGATCTTTGTCATCCATATGCCGAGGAATCTCAGTAAGCAGCAGGTTGAAATATTCAAAAGTATTTATCATGTTTGCTTTTGCTGTTTCAACCAGACTGTAGAGGATCGCACTTGCTTTTGCACCATTGGAAGATTCGATCATTACAAAGTTCTTGCGGCCAATGGTAAAAGGACGGATTGCCTGTTCTGCATAGTTGTTATCCATCGGGACATTCCCGTCAGATAAAAATACACGAAGATATTCTTCCTGATTTATGCTGTAAGCAAGAGCCTTTCCAATTGTGCTGTTATGAGTTACCTGTGAGTACTTCTGTTTTGCCCATGCAAAATAAGCATCCACTTTTTCTGAAAGAACAAGCTGACGCTGCTTTTTACGGTCTGTAACAGAGAGGTCATCAAAAGTATTATCGATGTGCATGATCTCTGTGATCATGCTATATGCTTCCTGGGCAATCGACCTTTTGGCAGTGTCCTGACCGACAGACTTTATGAAGTCTGCAAAAGGTCTTCTGGCGTGGACCCAGCAGCCGGCGACTTTAAGATCCCGGCGTTCTTTTGCAAGCTTATGGTAGACCTGGTATCTATCCGTGACCACAGTTCCGGAGAATGTCTTCAGGAATTCCCGCGGATGGTCAGAATGACGGGAAGGCTGCCAGTCAAAGAGGACGATGGGATGGGTACCTCGCAGCGGCCGGTTTCGATAGACCCACATGTAAGTCTTCCTGCCGTTTTTGATCTTTGCATGGTCGATCCGCATAACTTTTACCGGTGACTCATCTGCATGTATGACCTTACTGTCATAGATCAGTTCATGGAGCCGGTCATAGATCAGGGACAGATATACATCAGTACTTTTGATCACCCAGTTTGCCATGGTATTTGTGGAAAGCTGGATACCATTTGTTTTAAAAGCCTTTGACTGTCGTTCCAGAGGCAGGGCATTTGTATACTTGCCATTGATGATGGAAGCGACAAGTGCAGGGGTAGCGATACTGTTACGGAAAAGATCCTTTGGTCTTGGAGCTTTCAGGATAGTTCCGTCATTACTTTTGGAGACATAGACATGGACATGATGTTCATCCACGATAAATGTTTCCGGAATGATGTGCAGGCGTTTATAAACTTCCTCAGGGAGTTCCTTGTAACCGTCAGGAAACTTTGCTGCCAGTTCCTCGTCAGAAAGAGTGTGCTCGATGATACGTGCCGGAAGTCCGGCCAGATTGGATTCACGTTTGCCGACAGCTTTTTCACGGCGGTAAGACGGAATGATCACTTCAGTGATCTCAGGTTCTTTTAAAGGATCCTGTTTCAGATATTCAACCTCATTGAAGGAATCGAACAGGGAGAGCTGACCATCAACTTCCGATACGGCAGATTCAGATTTACGGCCAAAGAACCGCTGGTTCATGAGGCGGATCTGTTCTGTGAGAAGTTCGATCTGGCGGTTATTATCGGACAGCTGAGCGTTGGCATGATCCAGCTGGGACTGCAGGGCAAGGAGCTGATCCTGTAAAGAAGATACGATAACAATGAGAGCTTCTTTGCCGAGATTATTTAACTGTTCATCTGATAACTGGATCATGCTGTGCCACCTCCTGTGTTAATAAGAACATTATACCAGAAGTGGTGAAAAAAGGACACTTTATAAAAGTGGCTGAAAGGTAAAAATGACTATGGCTGAAAGGCCGGAGAAAGGAAGTATGAGGATCCTGGAAATGGGACGCAGTTAAAAAGAAAAAGTGCCGTACAGAGCTTCAGACACTTTTTAATGATGATTAAAAAGCGTCTGGAAGCTGTGCACAGTACATGGAAAACATGTCCGGGAACTGGAAAAAAGTTCTCTGTTTTGCACAAAATATCAGGATCAGACGGAAGTGTCAGGTGTGATATCGTGGATGACAGGATCAATGGCAAAGCCCTGCATCAGCCAGTGGAACTGTTCAGCAGATAAGGACCTGAGTTCAGTGGAAGAACGCGGCCATGTGAAATGGCCGGATTCTACGCGTTTGTAAAGGAGCAGGAATCCATCGCCTTCCCAGAGAAGCCCGTTGATCCTGGTGGAAGACCTGCCACAGAAAAGGAAGAGGGTGTTAGGTACAAACAGATGCATATGAAACCTGCGTTCAATGATGGCAGCCAGCGAATCGATCCCGAAGCGGAGATCTGTGTATCCACAGACGATATAGACACCGGCAAAGTAACTGTGGTCGGCATCTTTAAGCATGGCACACCGCCCTGATGAGTTTACAGAGAAACTCTTCGGAAACAGATGAATCTATTTCGATAGAAATACCGTTTATCTGCATTTGAACATTAGAGTTATTTGAGCGAATCGAGCGATTCGCACGAATGGAACGAATATCAGGAGTAGTTGTTTCTAATAAAGATCCAGAGTCTGAGAGAACAGAAAGTGAAAGTGGAACGATATCTGGCATGGTCTGATCAACAACTTCTTCCTTGAGAAGATGCTTCCAGTAGTTATAGGTGTGGAAAGAAAGATTATTCTGTTCGCACCATTGCCGGACAGTAAGGCCGCTGGCTTTCTGATCTGCAAATCTGACGGTCCATTCCTGAAGATGGATTTGATGAAGTTTTTGTCTTGCATTCATGAGATGATCCTCCTGGATAAAGTGACACGAATCGCACAAATCGAGCGAATTGTACGAATTCATGTTTAGAAATGTTGTTGGAGCGATTATCTCAGAAATGTGATAAGATGAACAGGTACTGATTATTGAGGATTAACTTTACGGTAGAGAAAGAGGAAGAATATAAATATCATTATTTGCTGTCACAGTCCTTAATGAGAGTTGCAAATAAGTGTGGGATTGATGGAATTGCATATTTATCAATGCAGGGAGAAGATGAATTTCAATTTCCACAGGGAGTAAATTTGGCAATTCCTGCAACCGATATTTCAGAAAATAGAAGATATAGTGAAAAATGTGAAGGCTTTGAGATATCAAAACCTGTTAAATATCAAGGTCAGGAGGAAAAGAATGCACAAAGTTACATAAATAAAATTTATAAAAAATATGATGAATGGGGATGGGAAGAGCATATATCGAAATTAGATGTAGACGGGAAAGAACAGTTTTATGGTGAGACAATCTATGGAAAATTTGATAATTATTTAGTTTCGCATATGAAAAGAGAAGAAGCGTGTTCGCAGGATTAAAAGCTGATGAAGACAGATACGAATTCTTTAACATCTGAATAAGGTAGAATTAATATGAGAGCAGATAATATACAAAACATAATCAGCAATATAAATGAATTGCCATATAAAATGATTTTGTTTGATGGTGCATGGGGAATTGGGAAATCTTATGCGATAAATGAAGCTCTGGAAGATAATCCCAATGTTTGCAAAATATCAATGTTTGGTTTAAAAGATCCGAGACAGATATACCATGAAGTTTTATTTCAATTGGTCTTAAAAAATAATACCGCCGGGAAAATAGCTGAAACTGCCAATAATATTTTTTCAGGAATCTCAAAGCTCTGCAGCAAATTTGGAAAGGCGAAGGATGCATTGCAGAGTATCTATAATGAAAGAGATGTATTTTTCTTATTAGCGAGAGAGTTTACTTCGGTTCATATTATTGTTATAGATGATCTGGAAAGAACAAGTGCTGGTATAAATCTGGAGGAAGTTTTTGGAATTGTAGAAGAACTGAAGAAATGTTCGTATGTAAAGGTTATTTTGGTTGCAAATACGAAAGAACTGCAGGATAAAAAGGCAATATTCGATAAATATAACGAAAAAGTAATTGAACGGATATATCATATCACAGAGCGGTCGGAAATGGTTGCCTGGAGTAAATTGAATATTCATGCCGGCTTTATTGAAAAATTTTTGAGTATTCATAAAGTTGAAAATCTGCGAACGCTCGAAAAGGCTCAGAGATTTTTTGAGGATGTAAGATTATACTGTAAAGATGATGAGCAGTTTTTGGATGAAGTACGGTTAATATGTTTTGCAGTTGTTGTGGAGAGTACTGATAAGTTATATTATAAAGAAGCGAATCCAGATGATACAGATTCCATGCACAAAACAGTGAGCGATATTGGGAACATGCTTGAACATAGACTGGAAAAATATCTTTATGGAATAAAATGCAGGAATAACCTGGCGAAAATAGTATTGAGCTATTATGAAGATGGAGTAATCAATAAAGAGCAGTTAAATGTGGAATATGAGGTGTTTCTGAAATCGGGAGATAAAGCCAATTACTATAAGTCAGATGAGGAAATAAAGAGATTATTACCTGATTTGAGAAAAGATATGACAGAGAGTAGTACTATTATAGAATTAAATCAATTTGCAGATTCCTACATTATCTGGAGTGATATTCTGGAAGAAAATAACGAAAGTGTTTTACTGGAATATAGAAATATCTTAAATAAAATGCTGAAGGAAGCTGTCCGGGATGGAAAGGAAGCAGACGTAAGTTATTTGTATGAGTTATCTCATATGTCCTCAGATAAAACGAAAAAGATATATAAAGAAGAAATTGAAAGTATGAAAAAATTTCTGATTGAGACATATGTGGAATATTTGCAGAATACAACGCATGGAAAAAAGGCGTATGAGTATTCGAGAAAACTTCGGAATTATTATGGGAATTCTTCTTATCATGATATTATTGTATCAGAAAGCAAAAAGCTGTATAATGAGAATTCTTTCCCGATAAGTGAAGTAGATGAGGAGCAATATTTCACCTGTCGTAATATAATGGATATATTGTACCGTTCAGACGGAGAAAAATTTTTACAGTATTGTGATGCTCTAAAAGAGAAATGTGACAATATGTCCAGACACAGAATAGAGACTTTGTTAGGACAGATTGTTAAAAAATAACTTTGATAAAGATTAATTAAGCGAAGGAGAGAGAATACACATGAGAAATTTATATTCACTTTTTTTATCTCAGGCATATCAGGATTGCTGGGACGATTATAATCGTTCTCTGAGACTCAGAAACTTTCCGAAATGGGACTATGTAATCCTGACTGCATCTAATGAGCAGCAGGCAGAGGGATTTCGGAAGCAGATCGAGGAGCGTAAGGATTTTCTGCCAAAGGAGACAACCTTTGTTGCGATTCCGGATCGTGATGGAAAGCGTGTGGGATCTGGCGGAGCAACGCTGGAGGTATTGAAATATCTGCATGAGCAGGAAGAGACGTTTGATAATCTTCGTGTATTGGTCATCCATTCTGGTGGTGACAGCAAGCGAGTGCCGCAGTATTCTGCACTGGGCAAGCTTTTTTCACCGGTGCCGCATGCCCTGCCGAACGGACGTAATTCTACATTGTTTGATGAATTTATGATCTGCATGAGTTCTGTACCGTCACGTATCCGTGAGGGTATGGTGTTATTATCCGGAGATGTTCTGTTGCTGTTTAATCCGCTTCAGATTGATTATAATAATGTCGGAGCTGCTGCGATTTCTTTCAAGGAGCATGTGGAAACCGGTAAAAACCACGGAGTTTATTTGAATGGTGAGAATGGAAATGTAAAGTGCTGTCTGCAGAAAAAATCGGTAGAAGTGCTGCGTGAAGTCGGGGCTGTGAATGAATCTGACTGTGTGGATATTGATACAGGTGGCCTTATTTTCAGTACGGAGATGATGAAGTCATTATATTCTCTGATTGCAACAGAGGAAGACTATGACAGGCATGTAAATGAGAAGACCAGACTTTCCCTGTATGCGGACTTTCTGTATCCGCTGGCAGAAGATTCTACTCTGGAAGCTTTTTATCAGGAGAAACCGGAGGGAGAATTTTGTCAGGAGTTAACGGAGGCAAGGGAGCGTGTATGGAAGGTATTGCGTCCATACAGAATGAAACTGCTTCGTCTGGCACCGGCGAAATTTATCCATTTTGGTACGACCAGAGAGATTCTGGAACTGATGAGCGGCGGTGTGGACGAGTACCGTGAGCTTGGCTGGAGCCGTCTGATCGGAAGTAGTATTAAAGACAGTGACACTGCGGGATATAACAGTGTTCTGAGCAGCAGAGCGGATATCGGCAAAGACTGTTATCTGGAAGTTTCTTATGTGCATGGAGAGGCAAAAGTAGGAGAGCACTGTGTATTATCTTATATTGATATTCACGATGAAGTGATACCGGACAATGTTGTTATGCACGGTCTGAAACAGCGTGATGGAAAGTTTATTGTCCGTATCTTTGGCGTAAACGACAATCCGAAGGAAAACAGGCTGTTTGGCATGGATCTGGAGCAGATTGAAAAAGACCTGGACGTGAAGCTGTGGCCGGATGATTCTCATACATTATGGTCTGCTGCCCTGTATCCGGAGGCAGACACGATTGAAGAGGCGGTAAGTGCGGCATTAAATCTGTATGCGATTGTGCATGGAGAAGAGCAGGCAGACCTTTCTGCATGGAAAGCTGCACCAAAGAAATCTCTCTGTTCCGGATTTAATGATGCGGATCCGGATGCGATCATTGCATGGAACAGGAGAATGGCAGATCTGGTGGCAATGGATGAGATTGCAAAAGCGATCAGAAACAAAGTACCGGCGGCAAAGCTGAGAAAGATGAAATCTCTGACAAAGATCCAGAAGGAATGGCTGGAGCGGAGAATCAAAAAGGCTGATTTCAGTGAAAAGATGCGTCTTCATTATTATCTCGGAGTGATCCTGGACGATGAAGATGAAGTTCAGGAGTGTTTCCGCACGATTCAGTCAGAAGTCCTGGCTTCTACGATCAAAAACCTGTCTTACAATGAGAATGCCAGAATTGTTACAGAGAAGCACACGGTAAAACTTCCGCTTCGTGTCAACTGGGGAGGCGGCTGGAGTGACACACCTCCGTACTGTAATGAGAATGGTGGAACTGTATTAAATGTAGCAATTCTTCTGAATGGACAGAAGCCGGTAGAAGTCACACTGGAAAAAATTTCAGAAAAGAAGATTGTTTTTGACAGCCGCGACATGGATGTCCATGGAGAATTTGATACCATCGAACCGCTTCAGGCAACAGGTGATCCGTTTGATCCGTTTGCCCTGCAGAAAGCGTGTCTTCTCGCCTGCGGGATCATTCCAAAAGAAGGAAGCAGTCTGGAAGAGATTCTGGATCGCCTTGGCGGCGGATTTGAAATGCATTCTGAAGTAACGAATGTTCCAAAAGGCTCGGGTCTTGGTACTTCATCGATTCTTTCCGCAGCCTGTGTAAAGGCAGTATTTGAGTTTATGGGAATCGCTTACACAGAAGAAGACCTTTATGCACATGTACTTGCAATGGAACAGATCATGTCCACCGGCGGTGGCTGGCAGGATCAGGTCGGAGGGATCACTCCAGGGCTGAAATACATTACTTCCATGCCGGGAATTGACCAGAAGCTCAAAGTAACTCATGTGGAGATTCCGGAAGCTGCAAAGCAGGAGCTAAGTGACAGATTTGTTCTGATCTACACAGGCCAGAGAAGACTTGCCCGTAACCTGCTCCGTGATGTTGTCGGACGCTATGTCGGAAACGAGCCGGAGAGTCTTTTTGCCCTGGAAGAGATTCAGAAGACAGCAGCGCTGATGCGTTTTGAACTGGAACGTGGCAATGTAGACGGCTTCGCCAGCCTTTTGGATTACCACTGGGAACTGAGCAAAAAAGTCGATGCCGGAAGCAGCAACACACTGATCGAGCAGATCTTCAGCAGCATCGAAGAACTGATCGACGGAAAACTCGTCTGCGGCGCCGGCGGCGGTGGCTTCCTTCAGGTCATCCTGAAAAAAGGCGTCACCAGACAGCAGGTAGAAGAACGCCTGAACGAGGTGTTCATGGACAGCCTGGTTGGGGTAGCGGACTGCAGGCTTGTGTGGGAATAAGATTTTAATGAATCAAATTTCTTTTGAGAAAGTAATGAGCCTTTTTGGCTGGAAGTGAGGTGGATGATGAGCAATCAATATTCGATGAAGATATATCCGGCTGGCAGAGGACGTGAGGTTTATAGAAATATTGAAATCTGTGGCAGCAGCACATTAAATCAGTTATGCCAGGTTATCCTAGAGTCTTTTGATTTCATAGATGAGCATCTGTATGAGTTTTGCATGGATAACCGAATGTATAGTGAACATGCATATCAGTCAGATCCGGAAGGAGATGAACCCTCCGCAGATATAATTCTTGACGAAGTCGGACTTTGCAAAGGGCAGAAATTTGCACTTCATTATGATTTTGGGGATGACTGGATGTTTACAATTACGGTATCAAAGATCAGTGAAGTTCAGGAGGATTTTGAGCCTCGCGTAATTAAGTCAAAAGGAACTATTCAACAGTACCCGGATTGGGATGAAGAGGACTTTGACGAAGAATAATGCAGTATTTGTGCAGGGATACCGACGAGAATTTCTGATTTTCAAGGGAAATTAAAAATTAATCAGGATTTTTACCAGAGCTGGTATTCAGCGAAGCTAAGAACTAAGCAGGATTTTCCCAGAACTGGCGCTCAATTGAAAATTGTGAACTTCCAGTAATTTTTCCACCTAAAGAAAAAAGAACAAAATAAAATCATAAAAAATCCCGGTTTTCTGCGGTTTTCCATTGCAGATAGCCGGGAAATATAGTACAATTATTTTAGGTGGATAACCGCCTAAAAGGAGGGCACTATGTATCTGGATTTTTTAGTGAAAGTACCAACCGTAAAAGGCAAGATCACACGGAGAAAAAAGTCAAATGTTATATATATAGAGTATGAGTATGACCGGGTTTATGATCCATCCCGGAAGTATACTTTTCCCAAAAGAGTAACGATCGGAAAATTGTCAGATACGGATCAGGAACTCATGAAACCGAATCAAAATTTCCTGAAATATTTTCCTGATGCAGAGCTTCCGGAAAGCAAAAACAGGACTTCCAGAAGTAGCTGTCTCAGGGTAGGAACATATTTTGTACTGCGTAAGATCATAGAAGAATGCAGCTTGAACCATATCCTTGGAAAATATTTTGGATCACGTGATATGGGGCTGTTTTTAGATCTGGCTGTTTATTCGATCATAGCAGAAAACAATGCAGCGCAGTACTATCCGGATTATACATACAACCATCCACTTTTTACGGAAAAGATGAAACAATACAGCGATTCAACCGTATCAGATTTCCTGAATTCAGTAACAGATGATCAGAGTACAGGATTTCTGAATACATGGAATGAGTCACGGAATTACCGTGAAAAGATTTATATTTCCTATGATTCAACGAATAAAAACTGTCAGGCTGGAGATATAAAAATGGTCGAATTTGGGCATCCGAAAGTAGATATGGGAGAGCCGGTATTTAATTATGCAGTTGCGTATGATACTCATAATCAGGAACCATTGTTTTATGAAAAATATCCAGGAAGTCTGAATGATATCTCCCAGCTGCAGTTCATGCTGGATAAAGCATCCGGATATGGTTATAAGAAGATTGGATTCATTCTGGACAGGGGATATTTCAGCTGTGAGAACATACAATATATGGATAAATGTGGGTATAGTTTTGTTATCATGGTGAAAGGGATGTCTGCCCTTGTGAATGAACTGATCCTGGAAAATAAAGGAACATTCGAAAATAAGCGGGTGAACAATATCTATGAATATGGAGTTTACGGAAAGACAATGCGGCACAAACTGTATGCAAGTGATAAAAAAGAGCGCTATTTTCATTTGTATCATAGCATTTCAAAAGAAAGTGCAGAACGGATAGAGATTGAAAACCGGATTAACCAGATGACGCAGTATCTGAAAAAGTACCAGAATAAAGTAAAGGAATTCGGTCCTGGATTTGAGAAGTATTTTAACCTTCATTATGATGAAAAGAGCCAGGCTTTTATACTACCGGAAGAACGGTGCAGTGTGGTAGAAAGAGAACTGGATCTGGCAGGATATTTTTGTATCGTTACATCAGAAAAGATGAGTGCGAAGGAAGCAATCGAACTGTATAAGAGCAGGGATGTATCGGAGAAACTATTCCGCGGAGATAAATCATATTTGGGGAATAAGAGCATCCGGGTGTATTCAGAAGAATCAGCAAGAGCGAAGATATTTGTTGAATTTGTAGCCATGATAGTGCGCTGCAAGATGTATATAAAACTAAAAGAAGAAATGAAGAAACTGGATAAGAAACTGAACTATATGACGGTACCGGCGGCAATAAAAGAGCTTGAAAAAATAGAAATGGTACGTCAGTTAGACAATATATACCGTCTGGATCATGCAGTAACAGCGAACCAGAAAGTAATATTGAAAGCCTTTGGACTGGATGCGAATAGTATAAAATACTTTGCATCAGAACTGAGTAAGGAACTGAAAAAAGCAGAATAAGGAAGGAAAATAAAGATGGCAAGAACAAGAAAAACAAGTAAGGAAGCATTGGAAGAAAAGATTGAAAAAGCAGAGGCTGATGTGATCGCAGCGAAGAAAAAGTATGACCAGGCAACAGCAAATCTAAAAGAACTGTTAGACAAGCGGGACGCCATAAGAAAAGAAGAGATCCTGTCAGCGGTTGTAAAAAGTGGGCGGTCATATGAGGAGATTATGAACTTTTTAAATGCAGGACCAGATGGAGAAAAGACGGAAAAATAGAATTATTTTGAGTCACAGATATAGCGACACTCGATTTAGGCGGAAAAAAACTGGAAGTTCACATGAAAGATATTTCTTTATTCTTACGACGGTTTAATTCCTTGTAATAATCTTTCACGACACTACGGACAACTTTCTTTAAACAACTTTCAAAACGACATTGAACTGTTTTCTGGAAGTCAGACGGTTTCATCAATCTCACCTCCTTTCCTTTATGATTTGAAAAGTGTTTATCCCTCTTTCCGCACCATATAAGGACAGCTAGGTGTGATTTAATGACCTCTTTTGAAAAATTTTTTAAATTTTTTCGGGTATGAAAAAAGCCCGCACAAAACATATAGTCTGTACGAGCCTTTAAAGCTAAAACATAGTAATATTGTATCATTAAGAATCACAAATCACAAGTGATTTGTGATTAATCACTTGTGATTTGTGATAAGTGATTTGTGATTAATATATAAAAGCCCTCTTTAAAGGGCTTTTATGTTTATTTTGAAAAAGAGATAAAATCAATATATCCCTTTTCCCCAATTTTTACAACGGCATTGTAGGGCTTTTTCTCTTTGTTTTTGATTCCTTTTACCAGGGTTTCTTTTCCCTCCAGTAATTCTTTTACATTCGTTTTGGTTAGTTTTTTCTTTCTAAAATGTTCAGCTAAAGTAAACTTACATTCAGGATAATTTGAACAACCATAAAACGATTTTTTTAATACAATATTGTTGCCACACTTAGGACATTTTCCTACAAGGGGTCCCGAGCGCTTAGTGGGAATTTGTACCCCTTATCGATACAAATTCCCCGTAGGCGCTAGGGACCTCTTTAGCTTCTTGGAAGCTGTCAGTAGTATATCTAATAATTTATCTCCATTCCCTTTAGTAACGTGTAACTTTCCAAATTTAAAAAAGCGACTCATAGAATTATTTCCTCCCGTTAAATAATAGATAACTATTAAAAATAGACAATACTTGCTCATAAGTAATGGTACTTAAATTGTTTACTTTGGCGTGTTTCATTGCTTGATGAAACTGATTTTTAGTAAACAGTTGACGATATTCTCGATTGACCCATTTTGAAACAAAGTACGTATATAGCTTCCAATATTTATCTGGAACATCTGTGGTATGGCGGGTAAGTTTTATTAAGACACTGTTTACTTTTGGTTTAGGATGAAAGCATTCCGCTGGCAGCTTAAGCAATTGCTGAATCGAGACTTGAGTGTGCAAGAGCAACCCTAGTGTTCGGTGAATATCCAAGGTACGCTTGTAGAATCCTTCTTCAACAATCAGATAGATGTCAGACGCACGGCTTTCAAAAACCACTTTTTTAATAATTTGTGTGCTTAAATGGTAAGGAATATTCCCAACAATTTTATACCTCTGTTTGTTAGGGAATTGAAACTGTAGAATATCTTGGTGAATTAAAGTGACACGAGTATTCAGTTTTAATTTTTCTGACGATAAGTTGAATAGATGACTGTCTAATTCAATAGACGTTACCTGTTTACTTATTTTAGCCAGTTTCGTCGTTAAATGCCCTTTACCTGTTCCAATTTCGTAAACGGTATCGGTTTCTTTTAAATTCAATTGTTTTATTATTTGGTTGAGTACTTTTTCACTCGTTAAAAAGTTTTGAGAATATTTTATATTTTTGTTCATGTAATCACTCCTGAAGTGATTACATCTGTAAATAAATACAGAAGTTAAACGATTTGTTTGTAATTTTAGTTATCTGTTTAAAAAGTCATAAGATTAGTCACTGGTAGGAATTAATCTAACGTATTTATTTATCTGCGTAATCACTGTTTTTAGTCTGTTTCAAAACAGTAGATGTTTTATCTACATTACGCATTTGGAATACCAACATGACGAATCCCTCCTTCTTAATTACAAATTTTTAGCATCTAATTTAACTTCAATTCCTATTATACAAAATTTTAAGATTATGGTATGAAGCAATGTCGATTTACCACCACCAGTACCACCGCCAATTAAGCCATGGTGAGAGGTTCCCTCGCCTAATCTCAGACTGATAATTGCATCTTCGTCTCCAAGCCCTATAGGAATATCAAGTACATGGGCAGAGTCTCGAGAAAACAGTTCCGTGTCCAGAATATCAGTAAAGGAGAGACCTTTGTTCTTTATAACTTCCGCAGATTTGAAGTATGTATCTGTAAAGTTGTTAGTGGCCTTAGCATCCATCATCTGCGGTAGCTTAATCGGAAGATTATACGGAAGAAGAATATACTGATTATCTTTATAATCTATCGGCACACAGTATTTGGCAATTTGTTCCATACGATCTTCGATGCTTTCGTATCTGGAGAAAGTGACACCAGGGTTATGGCAAATTAACGTATAGACGCCGCACTTGCTGCCGTTTCGCAAAATATTTATCGCTTCGCAACTTTTATCACCAGCGGTCAATACTGTTTTTGATAAATTTGCTATCTGAGTCATTTCTGAAGACAATTCCGAATATTTCGGATCTCGCCACAAAGCTGAAGCTGCTTTTATTCCTGTGCCAAGTTTTTGAACTGCCATCTGAAAATTATCAATATCCCTTTTTATTTGCTGTGAATATTCGCTCATTTTTCTTCCTCAATAAAAACTCTACCAGCTAACCAACATTCGTCTAATTCATTTGGGAATAATTCAAGCTGGCGAATCATATAATGTGTACTTGGAATGTAATCAAAATAAAACAATAGTGCTAGATATAAACTCCATGGAATTGGGCGTGTCCGATTTTCGTAGGCACTATAAGTTTGTCGTGAAATACCAACAGCCGAAGCAATTTCTTCTTGTGATGCACCAACTTTTCCTCTGAGTGCGGGTAACTCAATCGCCAATTGAGTGGCCAAGTTCTCTTTCTCATCTTTACTAAAATTCCAAAACTGCTTATAAGCATCTCGCCCTACAAATTGAATCAATAAATCTCCTCCTGGGTATACTCTTTCGTAGAGTACATTACTCCACGAAAAAACACCGCCAAACACTGAAAACTCAGCATTATTTGACGGTGTTGACAATTTATTTGACGGCTAATAAATCAGAAAGCCGTTGCATATTTTCTCTTTTTAAATCCATGGATGGGTGTACATAGCGATTCATTGTAATATTCACGCTGGCATGACCCAATATTTCGCTGAGACTTTTTACATCGAATCCAAGCTCTATGCACCTTGTAGCAAATGTATGACGTAACGAGTGATAATTTGCGGAGGTGATTCCGCTGTTTTTCAATACCTTCTTAAAATGATTTTGCATGGTTCTTGGTTCTAATGGATTCTGATCGCTATTGGTTAGGATGTAGCCAGTAGAAGAAGCTTTGTGTGCTGTAAGAATAGTCATTAAGCCATGGGGTACTGGAATAGTACGGATGGAGCAAGCACTTTTTGGTGTGGTAACAACAATCCTTGTCTTGTATTCACTGTTGGTTCTATCTTGGATTCTCTGGAGCGTTTGATGCACGTGGATTGTGTAATCTGAGAATGAAACATCTTCCCATCGTAACGCACAAATTTCACCTACTCTGAGACCAGTGAATAAACATACTAATATACCAATATTGCAGGAATCAAGATTAGAATACAAGTATTGGCATAATTTTTCCTGTTCAGCACGACTCAAAACTCTCATTTCCTTCGTTTGACGTTTTATCTGTATAGATCGTGCGTCACAAGAAATGGCTTTCCCGTTTCGGGTGGCAAATTGTAAGACATTTCGAATTAGAGATAAAATATCTGAAACAGTTTTAGAGGAAAGTCCATTCTCCTTTAATCCACCAGAAACAAGGAAAAAATTACACTGCGTTTCAATAAACTCGTGTGTTATATCACGCAATTGTTTGCTTCCGAACACAGGAAGTATATACGAGCTGAGAAGATTCCTATATTTGTTGCTTGTAGATTCCTTCACTTTAGGACATATAGCTTGAAACCATTCCATAGCAACCTGTTCAAATTGATCTGAGCTAATTTCTGGATCGACAGTGACAGAATTACTCGTGCACGAACTTTGACTGATAAGTTTTGCCTTGACTTCTCGATATGACTTTGCATAAACATAACCGTAATTGGCTTTGCCTGTAGAAGATCGGGACTTAATGTATCTTCCTTCCCATCTGCCGTCTTTCCTTTTGTAAATATTTTCTCCTTTTCGTGCCATAAGGTACACCTCCTTCAATATGACTATAATTCTGACGGCAAATTGTGACTTTGGAACTTTCTAAGATGGATTTTTGTGCAAAACCTCGTGTTTTATGTCCCTAACATATTGACAAACAGTGCGACAATTTGTAAAATAAAGATATAAACTAAAAAAAACAGAGAAGAATGCGATTCGTGGAGTAATGTACTCTACGAATTTTTTATTTTAAAGAACCTCAAGATAGCTCATATTGTCGTCTTGGGGTTCTTTTCATTCTATCATTTAATGCAATCTGCCTATAAAATTTTATCATATTGCATTTATAAATGCAACTTGCACCCGATGTTGGTTGTTGAGATTTTTGGTACATTTTATAATGTATAGCAGAATCATACACAGCATGGAGGTGATTGAAACGCAACCGGAAATTGATTACGTTAAGATTGGTCAGCGCATTAGAGCTGCCCGACTGGAAAAGGGTTATAGTCAGGCTGATTTGGGTGCGTTGGTTGGTTGCTCGAACAATCATATGAGCCATGTTGAAGTTGGACAGACGAAAGTTTCTTTGGCAATGCTTCTAAAACTGGCATTCGTCTTGGAAAAGAACTTTGACTATTTTTTACTGGATACCCCATATGCAAAATGCGACAGCATCATTGATAATGAGATTGCTGCAAAACTGAAAAAGTGTAATGTAACAACATTGATAACCGTAGGAAAGTTGATTGATGTCTTGATTGACCAGCAAGAGATGATAAAAAAAGCGGAGCTTGATTGATATAATGAAAAAGAAGCCCATTGACGGTACAGAGTGAACTGCTATGGGGTTCTTTTTTGCAGCACAATATACTGATTCTTTAAGAAGCAAAAAGTCCACCAGTCATGATGCACTACGCATCGTACTGGTGGACTTTTTCTGTAAAGATATAAAAATAGATATTCATATATCGCCATAACCAATGTCGTTATCGTAGGCATGAAGATCTTCTTTCAGGAAATCTGCTTTACGAATATACATCGAATTTACCAGCTCTCCTTTTTCGTGGAGCAGGCTGAATTTGTAGTCTAATAATGCTGCCGGTACATAGAGCATTTTAGCCGTTTCAAAAAATGTGTGTTCCGAAAGGCATTCCAGGACTTTCCCATCTTCTAACAGAAGCTCCGCCGCAAAGAAGTTTGCTTCATTTTCTTCGATTGATCTATCATCAAAAACTTCCATTTCTTGAAAGCCGTGCATCATAGCGATTTTTGTATGCAGGACAGCGTGTCCTAATTCATGTGCGACTAATATACGCTCCAGGATACCGTTCACATTGTGATCTATCACGATATTCTTTTGTCTGGACTGGTAATAGAAGAAGCCCTTCAATTTCTTCTGTAAATCGTAATAGTGGATTTTGATACCTAACAGCTGACATAGCTCGTAAGGGTCTCTGGTGTGATATTTTCGCACAAGCTTATCGACAGTTTCAATGATATGCTCTGCCGTTTTCATTTGCTTCACCTCCGAATCGCACACAGAAAACATATTCTGTGCTTGAGGATTTTACTCTTTATCTTTATGCTTTCTGTATTTCTTCGGAGTGTACTTTTCCCGTGCTGTTTTCTTAGAGTCCATATAAACTGACATAATCGCCTGGAAGAATACATCTTTTGCGTCCTCGTCCAATTCTCCACCGGCAAACAGAGAATTTACACGACCCAACACTTCCTGAGCTTCTTTTGCTCCTTTTGAACCGAAGTTTTCCTTTGCCTCTAAAATAAACATATCCTGATCTATATGGCTCTGGCTATCCGTTTCAGATTCGTCCAAAAGATAGGACACAGAGATATGCAGTGCTTCAGCAAGTTTTCTGATGTTGCTTTTTCTGGGGAGTGTTCCGAGCTGCTCATAGGTGTAAAGGGATCTTTCGGAAATGCCGGTCATCTGGGCAAGCTCCGTTTGAGATAGGTTCATAGCCAAACGAGCTTCTTTAATTTTTTCTCCAAATGTCATGGTAGTATCCTTCCTTTCAAAAAATATTTATTCGTAACTTCCGATTATTTGTTGACAAACTTCTGGAAAATGCTATAATAAGAATCATAACAGAAGTTTTAATTCCACTTAATTATATATCGGAACTTTTATAAAGTCAAGAACTTCCGATTTCACTTCTGTTATTTTAATCAAATATCGGAAGTTATAGTCATTCTTGTCCCATGGTATTTGTTTCCCTTTAGCCAAGTGACAGGAGTTAGAAAGGAATTCTTATTTTATGGATTAGGCTGAAAGGAGATTCTGAATGAGCAGATATAATACACAGGTATTAAGCAGTATTCGAATGCTTTGCCGGATGCAGAACATTGACGAGAAGGTTCTGTATGAAAGAGCAAAGCTGATTTTATCCATATATCGAGAGGTGTGCTGGTCTACCATTGATCGTGCGAATGATGTATGTGATACCCTTATTTGTACTTACGGTGACAGCTTAGATGGTGCATTGATTTATCTGGAGAACTTTGCTCCGGATGAAGCGAGAGAACGATTTGAAGAACGCATTCGCAGCTTATTTGAGACAAAGTGGATCATTGAACTGGTAGATATGGCTATGTTGAAAATCAGAGAATATCCAGATAAAGGCGCTCTGTACTGTGAGATTATCTCAAAGGCATATCTCAACCGCTTCAAGTACAGGGAATCAGAAATGCTGGAGGTTTTGAATATGGAACGCAGCACCTACTATGACCGAAAGAAAGAAGCGATACTGTTATTTGGTCTGTCACTTTGGGGAACAGCCATTCCTAAATTGAAAGATTTCCTGGAAAGTGCCCGGGAGGAAGAAGCATTGTGTTATTGTGAATGCTAAGACAGGATTTTAGTCCGACTAAAATCCGATGAAAATACGACGGTTCCCCTACTGAAAGTCCGACTTGTCCAGTGTTAAAATGGCTATGCTGGGAGATAGCGGCATAAAATTGAATAGAGAGAGTTACGCCTCGTGCCTGTAATGGGTACGGGGCTTTTTTTATACCTGCCTATTTTCCCCCATAATTAACACAAAGGCATGAACGAGAGCTTGGAGTAATTTACTCCGGCTCTTTTTTTATGCCTGCAAGGAGGACAGGCAGATGGCAAAGGGTATTGAGAATCGGGCACGATCTCCTCCCGCTGTTTTTGATTTTGCAACTTCACAAATTCAAAAACACGGAGGAACGAAAATGTATTACGACTTGGTTGAAAGCGGAAAAAGAATTAAAGCCTTGAGAAAGGAACATGGGCTTACACAGGAACAGCTTGCGGAGCAGTTAGGTGTTGCCGCAAACACCATTGCACGAATTGAAACCGGCAACAGAGGTATCTCTATTGATTTGGCAATCGAACTGGTTGTGCGCTTTGAGACAACCCTTGATTACATATTTTTAGGTCGTGAATAACCTCAAAACTATACCTACGAGGCAATAAAAACTTGCATGAGGAACAGGTACAATTTAGATACAGCCAAAGAAAATCGGCTGCTTGATCCTTGAAAACTGAATACACAGTCATCGAATACGTTCCTGTTGCCGGTGCGAGAGCATCAGCCACATCAGCGGTACGCCGAGACGTATCGGATAGAGAAACAGAACGACTTTCTTCTATAAATTAAGCGCTTGTCTCTCTCCCGATGCCAGCGATCAATACTGGCTTGTAAATATTGGGTTGCTCCCAATACGGCCATGAAAGCAACAGGATTAAAGATACTTCTCTACGGAGCTGGCGGAGAACCCGGCAGAGGTTAGATTCCTATGGAACTGATTCGCAATCAGTCGTTCGGTGATTCCCTGAGGGCGTAAGCCCTCTTTCCCAGGGGTGCGTGGCAAATATGGGACACATAGACTTTTGGACTGACTGCCTGATTCCTTTCTGGCAGTCAGTTATTACATAGCCAACGAAAGGAGGTCATGGCACATGATGAAAGAAAATTGGGTATATTGCCGTGGTGATATTTATTGCGCCAAGCTGGACCCGGTAGTTGGGTCGGAACAAGGCGGCATCCGTCCGGTTATCGTCATTCAGAACGATACCGGTAATAAACACGCTCCCACATTGATTGTGGCAACGGTCACCACCAGAATCCATAAGAAAGCGAATATGCCGACGCACTTTGTTATTTACGACAATCCTGCATTCAAAGAAGCGTCCGTTGTTCAGCTGGAACAGATTCGTACCATTGATAAAAGCAGGATTGATAATTACTTAGGTAAGGTAACGCCCCGTGAAATGGTAGCGATTGAGAAAGCCTTATCTGTCAGCCTGGCAATGGAACAGCTGAAAAAGCGTTCCCCAAAACATAAAGCAAAGAGAGCGAAGGAGTGAACATAAATGTTTGAAGAAAGAATCGCTGCCATGAATCAGCGCACCGAAGAAGCGATGGCTGCTAACGCAGTTCAGTTTGATAAGAGAACCTATACGGTTGATGAGATTCAGGATATTCTGGGCATCAGCAGAACCAGCGCATACAACCTTGTGAAAAAGAAAGTTTTCCATAGCGTCCGCATCGGTGGCAGTATCAGAATCTCCAAAAAGAGTTTTGATGAGTGGTTGGATCATCAAATGTAAGATTTGTCAAGGGCGTCGTACAACCCGGCGACAAACTTCAAAACATATTGAGAGTTCGATAAAATGTAGCCATGACAAGAAACACATGGCTACATTTTTTACATAGGAGGTTGTACGATGGCGGAAATGAGAAAACGCACGAGTATGTCTGTTCTGGAAATGGGCAGGATGCTCGGTCTTGGTAAAACGGAGTCATACTGGCTCATTAAGAAGAATTACTTCAAAACCATTCTTGTCGGCAACACCATGAGGGTGATGATCGACAGCTTTGAAGAATGGTATGCCAATCAGTTCAAATACCAGAAGGTCGATGGAACCCCTCCCGGCGAGGAATTGAAGAAAACTACATATTCAATGGAGGAGCTTGGACAGCGCCTTGGGCTGAAAGAAGCGACTGCTTACGAACTGGTTGCCAAAGGGCATTTTGATGTGGTCGATGTCCTGGGCAAGCGCAGAGTGACAAAGGAGAGCTTTGAAAGATGGTATGCTTCTCAAACCGATTACCGCACGGTAGAGGATCAGGAACTGGATGCAGATATTATGGCATCCACCTACGGTCTGCCGGAAATGGCAAGAATGCTTGGGGTACATCGTCAGACCATTTACTATATCGTTGCCAATGAAGATTTTGAGCTTATCAAGGTTGGCAGGTATAAGCGAGCTACCAAAGAGAGCTTTGAAAAATGGTATCACAATCAGACCCGCTACCAGTTAGCGGAAGATAGACAGGAAAGGAGCTGATTACATGGCATCTATCGTTAAGAGAAAAAAGAAGTATTCTGTGGTTTATACATACACCGATGAGAACGGCAACAAGCGTCAGAAGTGGGAAACCTTTGAAACGAATGCCGAAGCAAAGAAAAGGAAGTTGCAGGTTGAATATGAGCAGGAGTCCGGAACCTTTATTCCCCCTTCTGCTAAAACCGTCAATGATCTTTTGGATGAGTATATGTCAATCTATGGTGTGAACACCTGGGCGATGTCTACCTATGAAAGCAGAAAGAGCCTGATTGCAAACTATATTCGTCCCCTCATCGGTGATATGAAGCTGGAGGATGTCACGCCGAGAATCATGGACAAGTATTACCGAGATTTGCTTTCTGTCAAAGCGGTTTCTTCTAAGTATGTAAAAGCCCGTACAGAATATCTGACTCCGCATACTGTCCGAGAGGTTCACAAGACATTGCGAAATGCTTTCAATCAAGCGGTCAAGTGGGAATTGATGACCAGAAACCCTGTGGAGCACGCTACGCTGCCGAAAGAAGAACACAAGACCAGGGATATCTGGACAGCAGAAGTGCTCCAGAAGGCTCTGGAAGCCTGTGACGATGATATTCTTCGTCTGGCTATTAACCTTGCCTTCTCCTGTTCCCTGCGAATGGGCGAGCTTCTGGGGCTTACCTGGGACTGTATTGACATTTCCCCCACCAGTATTGAACTTGGTCAGGCAAGCATCTTCGTTGAAAAGGAGTTGCAGAGAGTAAATCGTGAAGCGATGGCAGATCTGGACGGTAAGGACATCATGTTCAAGTTCCCACCGACCTTCGCCAGTACGCATACCGCATTGGTTCTCAAAACTCCTAAGACCAAAACAAGTGTCCGCAAGGTGTTCTTACCGAAAACCGTAGCGGAAATGTTGGTACAGCGAAAGGCTGACATCGAAGAACTGAAAGACCTTTTCGGTGACGAGTTCGTAGACTTCAATCTGGTTTTCTGTTCTTCCAATGGCAAGCCGATTGAGGGGCAGGTTATCAACCGTGCTTTCAATAAGCTGATTGAGGAGAAGGGACTGCCGAAAGTGGTTTTCCATAGTCTCCGACATTCCAGTATCACTTACAAGCTGAAGCTGAACGGCGGCGATATGAAATCCGTTCAAGGCGATTCCGGTCATGCACAGGTCAAGATGGTAGCGGATGTTTACTCCCATATCATCGACGATGACCGCAGACTGAACGCTGAAAGAATGGAAGCTGCGTTCTACTCAGGCAGACAGGCAACGCCTGAGCCGGTTCAACCAGCCGCAACGGAAAGCTCCGCTGATGATAAAGAACTTCTTCTGAAGCTTCTGCAAAATCCGGAAATGGCAGCACTCCTGAAGTCGCTGGCAAAAACATTATAGTAACTGCAAGGGCAGATCCTTTTACATAGCTACAATAGCTGTAAAAGGGTCTGCCCTTATTTTTTTGTTATGGAGGTCAACGAGTATGGATAGAATCTTTATGGACGAGTATTACGAGCATCTGAGAGCTGACAATATCGAGGCATTTTCCAAGGAAAGGAACGACGAATATGTTGGCAGAGCTGAGGAATACAAAGCAGCAAAGTCGGCATTGCTTGAAGGATTGGGACTTGAGCATTTGTTTGACCATAGCCATGAACTGACTCCGAAAGAGAAAGAAATATGGATGCTGTTCGATAGGGTTGATGTAGCAGAGCTTCTTGCAAGGGATGCTTTTGCCAAGGGTGCTTATATGCTCGGCGCTGAGGATAGAGAGATTATGCTGAAATAAAAAAAGACCTGCTTCGGCGGGTCTAAATTACATAGAATCATTGAGTCTGAAAAACCTTTGAAATTCTTAATAATTCTGGTTGAAAAATTCATTTTGAAATGATATATAAAACAGACTGAAATCTGTGTCTAAGGACACCCGCACCCTCACACGAGAATGAATAGGATTTCCTATCATTTCGCATCACGAGAAGTTACATAGTGACATTTACTTGCACTTGCAACGTCCACCAAAAATCGAAAGACTTGCTAATTTCGAGCCAATCGGACGGTGTAAAATCCCTCTGAATTAGCTATCACAGCGTAGTATCAGATGGGATTTGAAATGCTGAAAAACCTTGTATTTCCAAGCATTTTTAAGCATTAGATGCCACTTCCCGATGTCGTATCGGGTCTACTCCTAAGTCTCAATCCCCAGTTCGACTCTGGGTGGGAACATTTATATTAAGAAGTGACAAGCAGTAGCGATGAGAATCGTTGCTGCTTTTTTATATTACATATTTTAGTGTGTGATTACAGTGTATTATAAAGAATTATTGCTTAAAGAAATCAATATATGGAAAAAAATCATTGTACATGATAAAATTAAAAAGATGGAGATATAGAGTAAGGGGTATAACATGAAAAGGGAACAGGGGATATTAATTGGCACAGTAATAGCTGCGATTATTATGATGTTTTTATGTAGTGTTTTCACATTTAGTGATGCAGTTTCTGAAAAAGCTTTGACAACTTGCATTCCAGAATCAGTAAGTATAACAGAGGATGGAAAAACACAATATGATTTTAATTTACAATCATATGGACAGGATATAGGTTCAATAGTATTTTATTCTTCACATCAGAGAATAAATGTATATGCACAAGGAGAAGAAATTTACAGACTTAGTAATAAACGAAGTATATGGGGAAATACCCCGGGATGGACATGGAATTTTGTAAAGCTTCCATCTGATGTGGACAGACTTCAAATAGAGATTTCACCTTGTTATAAGGAGGTTGAAGGCCAGAAACAGGAATTCTATATCGGTGGTGGCAATGATATATATATGAAATTGCTTCGAAAAGCTATGCCAGCATTTATTATAAGCGTAGTTATTTTATTGGTAGGATTATATATTACTATATATTGGACGATTGTACATAAGGGGAGTCAGATAGACGGAACATTGTTATATCTGGGAATATTTTCGATTCTTCTTGGATTATGGTCAGCAAATGAAACAGATGTATCTGCACTTATATTTGCAAACAGACAAGCCGGGTCATACATTGCTTTTGTTACACTTATGATTATGCCAATGGCATTTATTATGTTTGTAAAAAGTTTTTTGGAAATAAATGATAATCTGTTTTGGAAATTAATCTGTTATTTTAATGTAATAATTATTCTTTTAGAACACATACTTAATGCTACAGGAATATATTATTTTAGACAGACATTGTGGATGACTCATATTGTAATCATATTAATGCTGATATATTTATTTGTTGTAATTACAATTAAGATTATTAGAAGACAGTTGGACACCAGGTATAAATACTGTATATTAACGTTGATTTTAGTATTTTTGTCGACAATCATAGATATGGCAGGATATTATAAGAGTGGTAATAATTCAGGAGTATTTGGAAGAATAGCATTTCTTTTATTTATTCTTGTACTTGGATTAGAGGCTTCAAGACAGACCGTTGCGAGACTAAAAAAGGGGAGAAGGATAGGGGAGCTAGAGCAGTTTGCTTTAAATGATTCCATGACAGGCATGTATAATAGAAATGCATATGATTATTATATTAATAATGAAAAATGCTTTGATGGTTGTATGGTTGTAACATTTGATTTAAATAATCTTAAAAGTTGTAATGATAACTACGGACATAGAGTGGGAGATGCTTATATTATTAATGCAGCACGGATAATAGAAAATATATTTGAGCGTTATGGTAAGTGTTACCGCATTGGCGGCGATGAGTTTTGTTGTATAATACCAAAGGGAAAGAGTGTAGACATAGAGCGTGTAATAAGAAAGCTTTATCATGATGTAGATGTTTTGAACAATAAGAGAATTATTCCAACAGAAGTGGGAATTGCCTGTGGTTATGCTGTTTTTACAGTTGATGATATGGAACTGGAAAGAGTCCGAGAGCGTGCAGATGAGGAGATGTATCAGCGAAAAAAAGAAATGAAAATGTGATTAATAACTCAAAAATTAATATCTTATAAATTATTATCGACATACGCCCGCATACACGATATAATGAGCGTTAGCGAGGGGGAACATGCTTATGAATTATATTGTTATGGATCTTGAGTGGAATCAGAGTGCCAAGGGAAAACAATTTTCTGAGGATCATTTTCCTTTTGAGATTATACAGATAGGCGCGGCGAAGGTTAATGAGAAGCTTGATATTGTAGATGAGTGGCAGTGTACCATTAAGCCACAGGTGTATACAAAGCTGCAGAATACAGTCAAGAAGATACTAGGGATAACAGAAAATGACCTTGCTAACGGAACTGATTTCGTATCGGGTGTAACTGAATTTCTTGAATGGTGCGGTGAGGATTATACATTTGTTACATGGGGAAGCATGGATATTACTGAATTAAGACGAAATATGAAGTTTTATGATGTTCCGGAGAATTTCCCAAAGCCGCTTCTATACCTTGATCTTCAGAAACTTTACAGTATTAATTTTTCAGATGGCAAGACACGCATGAATCTTAAATCTGCAATTGATGAGCAGGGAATCAAGGGAGATGAGCATTATCATTCAGCAATGAGTGATGCAAGATATACAGCCAAGATAATGAAGAAGCTGGATTTTGACAGAGTTAAGAAGTTCTGCAGTATAGATACATTTACAATTCCAGAGTCAAGAAAGGACGAGGTATATCTTAACTTTGGAACTTATGAGAAGTATATTTCAAAGGGATTTGCGACAAGGGACAAGGCTGCAAGCGACAGAACTGTACGTTCCTGCAAATGCTTTTTATGTGGCAGGACTATGACAAGAACAGTCAAGTGGTTTGCCACTAATTCGAAATGCTATTACGGCTTGTTTACATGTGATGAACACGGACTTATAAAGGGGCGTTTCAGAGTTAAACAGACCGAAGAAGGCAGATATTATGCAGTCAGAATTATGAAGCACACTGATGAAAAGGGTGCACTTAAGATATATGAAAAGCAGATAAAAGAGAGAGAGCACAGACGCAGGCGGCGTCAGGCAGAGAAACTTTCAGAACAGAAATAATGGCATGTCAGAAATCCAACTGACATGCCATTTTAACATATTTAATATCAGAACATTAATCCATATATTACTGCAAGACCAAGAATTACCTGGATAATTGTGAATCTAAAAACAACCTGCGTATCTGACCAGTCTTTATTCTTTCTCATATGGTCGTGGATTGGTGTACGAAGGTTCTTCATTAGGTTGATGTGAAGAAATCTCATGAAAGAAACCTTGATAAGACCAAGTCCGCCATCAAGAATAATTACAAGTGCCATTGGAATATAAAGCAGCGGTGCATGGAGCTTGAGGAATGTAAATGCTATAAATATTCCTATTGCTCTAGAACCTGCGTCACCCATAAGAAGCTTGCTTGGTGATGCATTGAACCACAGGTAGCCGAGGATACACACAATCATAATAAGAACGGTGTGTCTGTAAGCTGATTCAATATTAAATGACTTAAAAAGAACATACACTGAGGCAAGTGTTACAACAGAGAGTGTACCGCATAAGCCGTCAACACCATCTGAACAGTTAGTAACATTGATACTTACCCATATAAGTATAATAATAAGTATTGCATAGATGATTGGATTAAGAGTTACTGTCTTTCCAAAGAATGCAAGGTCAAATGTGTTAGGGTTGTAATGCAGGTAAGTAACTGCCGCCATAACCGATATTGCAAGGTCAATAAGACCTTTCTTTAAATTACCCCATGGTGATGAAGCACTGTCATCAAGGTATCCGCTGAGCATTGCGGCAAGCACAAGTATAAGATAAATGATAAGCTCGGCACTTAAGTTTACGAATAATGCACATGTGACTGTGAATGTAAGAATGAAAATCATGCCGGCGCCTCTTGGCTTTCCAACTGATTTACTTCCGTTAATGGCATAAGCTCTTCCGGCATCTCTTGGAAGAAGATTCTTGCCAAGAGCAATTGCAGCTATTGTAAATGCGAAGGCAAATAAAATGCTTACAAATGCTATGATGTTGGTGAAACTTTCGTTAATAATATAGTATATCATAAGAATTTAATACTCCTTTTCATCTTTCTAACTTATATAAAGCATTTATTTCAATGCGATTTACAGTATAACATAATATATGTGAAATGAACATTTTTTTTGCTAATGAAATGTAGTAATTAATTTGCTAATGTGGTAATATACTATTAATTAATGGGATAATCTGAGGGGACCCATGAGTATCGTGTAGGATAATAATATAATGGAGGATTTTATGAAGAATATGCAAAAATACGAGCAGCTGGCAATCACAGAAGTGGATGCATATCTTTTTGGACAGGGAACTCATTATGAGATATATAACAAAATGGGTGCGCATGTTGGAGTAAAAGACGGAAAAGAAGGTGTGTATTTTGCTGTGTGGGCACCTGCTGCAAGGGAAGTCTATGTTATAGGTGAGTTTAATAACTGGAATGCATATGGTTATGATATGAAGAAGATTTCAGATGGTGGAATATATGATTTGTTCATACCAGGAGCTAAAGCAGGGGATATGTATAAGTTCCTTATTATTTCCCAGAGTGGAGAGGCTCTTTACAAGGCAGATCCATATGCTAATCAGGCACAGTTAAGACCAGAGACAGCATCAATAGTTGCCGATCTTTCAGGTTATGAATGGAAAGATTCTGAATGGGTTGAGAAGAAGAAGACAGAGAATCATCTTAAAGCACCTCTTTCTATATATGAATGTCATCTTGGCTCATGGAAGAAGAAAGATGATGGAACAGAGGACGGATTTTATACATATAGAGAATTGGCACCTGAGCTTGCAAAATATGTAACAGATATGGGATACACACATATTGAACTTATGGGAATTGCAGAGTATCCATATGATGGATCATGGGGATATCAGGTAACTGGTTATTATGCACCTACAGCAAGATACGGAACACCTAAGGATTTCATGTATTTTGTAGATTATATGCATGAAAAAGGAATTGGTGTAATTCTTGACTGGGTACCGGCACATTTTCCAAAGGATGCACATGGACTTGCTAATTTCGATGGAAGCTGTGTATATGAGTATGCAGACCCTAGAAAGGGAGAGCATCCTGACTGGGGAACGAAGGTATTTGATTATTCCAAGAATGAAGTGTCTAACTTCCTTATTGCTAATGGAATGTTCTGGGTGGACAAGTTCCATATTGATGGTTTAAGAGTTGATGCTGTTGCTTCAATGCTGTATCTGGATTACGGAAGGACAGAAGGAAACTGGGTTCCTAACAAATATGGTGACAACGGTAATCTCGAAGCAATCAGCTTTTTAAAGCATTTTAACAGCATGTTAAAGAAGAGATTCCCACAGGCAATAACTATAGCTGAGGAGTCAACAGCATGGCCTATGGTAAGTGGTGATCCTGACAATGGGGAATGTCTTGGCTTTACATTTAAGTGGAATATGGGCTGGATGCATGATTTCCTTGAATATATGAAGCTTGATCCATATTTCAGAAAGTTTAATCATAGCAAGATGACGTTTTCATTGATGTATGCTTACAGCGAGAATTTCATTCTTGTGCTTTCACATGATGAGGTTGTACATCTTAAGTGTTCTATGCTTGGTAAAATGCCTGGTGACAGGGAGGATAAGTTCAAGAATCTTAAGCTGGCATATGCATATATGTGTGGACATCCTGGCAAGAAGCTTTTATTCATGGGACAGGAATTTGGTCAGTGGAATGAGTGGAGTGAGAAGCGTGCTCTTGACTGGTATCTGTTAGAGGATGAAAGTCATACAGAACTTAAGGATTTTACGAAGAAGTGTCTGAAGCTTAATAAGAATTATCCATGTCTGTATGCTACTGATTACAGCAGTGAAGGATTCAGATGGATTAATGCCAATGATAAAGATAATAGCGTTTTATCGTTTATGAGAATCAGTCCGGATGGAAAGAAGAATCTTCTCTTTGTACTTAATTTTACACCAGTTGAAAGAGACAGCTTCAGAATAGGAGTTCCGTTCAAGACTAAGTATAAGCTGGTTCTTGGAGATAATGAAGCTGACCAGAAGAAGACTCTTACAGCCGTTAAGGGAGATTGTGATGGATATCCGCAGTCATTGCTTATTGACTTACATAAGTATGGAATAGCTGTGTATGAGTTTAACGGTGATGTTTCTAAGGTTCATGCTACGAAGATATAGGAGAATAATATAGAGAAAGGGAGCTGGTTTGGATTTTTATTAATTCTGAATTAGCTTCCTTTTTATTTGCTATAATATATCTCTCAATTATCCCACCATATCTGCCGAAATATTTATTATATGACAATGAGTGATTGTTTCAGATAGTAAATAAGAAAGGCAGCAGAATATGACATATACAGTTTCAGGCGCGAATTTTAATAAAGATGTTGCGGCACAGGGAACATCTATTAATTATAAAGAGAATAAGACGGCTAAAAGTGAAGGTGTGGCAGGCTCATTTGCAGGAGTGGTAATCTCTGGCAGTGTGACAGCTGCAACTGAAAATACATATGAGGGACTTCTTAAGGAGGCAGATGATGTAAAGAGCCAGATTATGGCGAGTGCTTCCAGTGCAAAGATAAGCCTTAAGGCATTGATGATGAAGTTATCAGGTGCTGATGCGGTAAAATTAGATGAGGACGGCTTTAATCTTACAGATGCTACACCAGATGATATGGTTAATATTATTGAGAAAATTAAGATTGAACTTGCGATGCACTCTGATGATTATGTTAATTATGGCACAGCAGTTTCTAAGGATAAGATTGAGAGTGTGACTGGAAGTGCAGCAACAGCGGCAAGTGTCGAGAGCCGTATGCAGGGAGCAGATATAGCTGTCAATGATGAAAGTGTTGCTGAGGTTAAAGGCACACTTGAAAAGAGTAAAGAGTTAAAGCCATTATCAGAGAACACAAAGAATTACATGGTTGCTAATGGTATTGAGCCTTCAATTGCTGGAATATATCAGGCACAGGCGGCAACTTCATCAAGTATCAGTGCAGATGGCGTTACAATAGGAAGGTGTGTAAATGCAATATCTGACGCTGATTTTGAGGCTTTAAGGCCGGGAATTGAGAAGATAATTGCTTCGTCAGGACTTGAGGTTAATGATAATACACTTGCGGATGCAAGAGCATTTATTGATGCACAGATTCCTGTTACTAAAGAAAATCTTGAATATAAGGCACAGCTTGATGCGATAGATATTGAAAAGATTCAGGCTGACCCTGATGAAATGCTTAATAAGATACTTGATAACATGAAGCTTGGAGAGAAGGCAGAGAATACGCTCGTTACAGGTTCGCCAATTGATGATATAAGGACAGCTCTTGATACTATTAACAGGGCAGAGTATTCAGATGCTGCAAATGTGGTATCAAAAGGGGAAACATTTACAATAGCAAGCCTTAAGCTGGAGATGGATGCAAGAAGCTTCAGAATTGAATACAGTGCAGCAACAGTAAGCACAGGAAATAGTGAAGTTAGGAATCAGGCATCTGATGTACAGCAGGCAGCAGATAAGGCGTATGACACGCTTGTAACAGCAAGGGTTCTTATGAGTGCAAATGCGTCTATATATCTAGTTAAGAATAACATTTCTATTCTTACAACTCCGATAGATGAGCTTAATTCAATGCTTATGGAATATGAACAGGCGGATGAAATGTATGAAGAAGCGCAGATTGCATATACAGATGTTCTTGAAGCAAGAAAGACATTGAATGAGATAGTAAGAAATCCTGCGCGTGTATTTGCCAGTATGTTTGACAAGATGAATGAAACTTATGAGGCAGTCGGAACTCAGATAAGAGGCGATTTGGGTGATTCATTAAAGAAGGCAGTACAGGGAAGTGCGGATGATATTATTAGGGAGCTTGGACTTGAGGGAACTGATGAGGACAAGGAAGCAATAAAGGTACTGGCTGCTAATAACATGGATATGACAAAGGAAAATGTAGAGATAGTCAAATCTGTTAATGCAATGATTAATAATCTTATTAAGAATATGAAACCAGAGACAGTTCTTAATATGATAAAAGACGGAGTAAATCCAATGAATGCTTCAATTGAGGAAGTCAACGAATATCTTACAGAGGCTAATGATAAGGCATCTAAGGATAATGAGGAGAAGTTTTCAAAGTTTCTTTATAAGCTTGACCGTACCAATGGTATTACTAAAGAGCAGAGAAAGCAGTTTATAGGAATATACCAGATGATGAATATATTCACCAGAGATGCCGGAGTGGCAGCAGGTGCGCTGATTAAGCAGGGAGCTGAGGTCACTATGAATAATCTTATGACTGCATATAATTCAAGAAAGCATTATGACATGGACGCTGTTATTGATGAGAATACAGGAATGGCAGAGGTAAGCGGAATTGCTAACTATTACAGTGCATTATTCATGGCAAATGGTGGATTAGTTACCCCGAATACATTAAAGAATGTGGATAACTCATCCGGAATCGGAGAACAGTCCGTTGAAATGTTTATTGAACAGTTAGAGGATAACTATGATGCGGCAGCCGAGGAACAATATTATGAGGAATATCTTAAGGAACAGCAGGCAGCAGTGCAGGCAGGAGCTGATATATTGAGGCAGATAAGAAATGCAGATACAGAAATAAACAGTGGTAACATACAGGCTGTTAAAGCATTTTTAGAATCCGGACAGTTCCCGGATATCAGAGGTGTTAAGACAACACGTGATTATGCAAGGGATTCGATTGAAAAAATCGGACATAAAGAAAAACTGTCACTTATGTATGAAGAAATGAAAGATGAGACAGAGGAAGAACTTCAGGAGGTTCTTTCCAAAGCAGGAGACCTTGATACACAGATAGATGTCAATTACGAGGGATTTCTGGATTTAAGACTTAAAGACAGAACAATTGGATATATTAAGAATCTGGCATTAAGGCATGATTACAGAATACCATATATAACAGACTCAGGAAGTACAGGCATGCTGAAGCTTACTTTGGTTCAGGATGACGACAATAAAGGTCGTATATCTGTAAACATGCTAAGTAGCGTATTAGGAAAAGTTTCTGTTGAGGCTAAGGCTGACAGAGAAAGTCTTGGTATGTACATTGTCAGTGACACAGCAGTTTCAGATGAAGGAAGCCAGCTTCTTGAGGATATGGAAGAAAATTTAAAAGAAGGATTTGGATTTACAAATGTGACCGTCAACATTAGAAAATCGTCAGACGTGCCATATGTGACTTATGAAGCAGCGGCTGACAGTGTGGCAACAGATAAGCTGTATGAAATTGCAGCACAGATTGTAAAACTGCTTGCAGGCTAAAGATTTGCACAGAAAGTCCGATATATAGAGCATGAACAGGTAAATTGGACAGACAGAAAGGTTAAGATATGAGAATAGGAACTAATGTGGCAGCGATTGTTGCCAACAATGCATTACAGAAATCACAGAATAATCTGTCAACATCAATTGAAAGATTATCATCAGGATACAAGATAAATGGCTCTAAGGACGATGCTGCAGGATGTGCTATTTCTGAAAAGATGAGAGCACAGATAAGAGGTCTTAGTCAGGCCCAGAATAATACAGCTGATGGAGTTTCTGTTTTAAATACAGCAGAAGGTGCAATTACAGAAATCCAGAGTATGCTCACAAGATTAAAGGAACTTAGCGTTCAGGCTGCTAATGATGTTAATTCAGATGATGAAAGAGAAGCTATACAGAAAGAGATAGAACAGATTAATAACGAGATTGACAGAATATCTGATCAGACAGAATTCAATACACAGTCTCTTATTAACGGTAATCTTTCAAGAAGAGTATATTCAGATCTTCAGGGAGTTAATCAGCTTTCTGTATCTGACAGCTATACAGCAGGTGTATATGGAATAACTGTTACTGAGGATGCAAGACAGGCTATAGCGGTAGGAGCAGGAAGTATTACTATGTCATCAACAGCTTCTATAACAAAAGAACAGGAAGGAACAATAAGCATAAACGGTTACAAGATAAGCATTTCCGAAGGTGATACACTTGATAAGGTGATGGGAAAGATTATTGACGGAGTTAACATCACAGGTGGTTCTGCATTTACAGTTAAAGACCTTAATAATGATACAGCAGCTAATGGTACTGATTATGCAGGTTATGTGCCAACAGCCGATTATGCTGGTTCAACACTTGTTATTATGACTAACCAGTATGGAAGCGACCAGAAGATGAATATAACATGCGATAATGCAGAGCTTGCAGATATTTTGGGAATACCACAGGCAGCAACACAAGATGGTATATATGTAGAAGGAAGCGATGTTAAGGCAGAGATTGCTACAGGAGATGATGGAAAGCGAATTGGTTTTGCTGATTCGGCAATTCTTTCAACAAAGGGAACTGTAATTACAGTAACAGATGTTAATAACAAAGAGTTTTCAATGGATGTTCCAGGTAATGCGGCAGGTACTGTATTTGACGATAGTAACAATGATGGACAGTCAGCTGCAGGTGCAGGTACAGCGAGAACTATAAGTCAGGAAGTCACAGACGTTGGAACTATGAGCATACATGTAGGTGCTAATCAGGATCAGGTTATTGTTATTGATATTCCGGCAATAACAACGTATTCACTTGGCACGGAGCATATGAATGTCATGACTCAGTATACAGCATCAAGGGCGATATCTACTGTAGATGAAGCTATTAATAAGACTAATAAAATACGTTCAAGAATCGGTGCATACGAGAACAGATTTGATCATACAACTAATAACCTTGAGGTTTCAAGTGAGAACCTTACCAAGTCATTATCAACAATGATAGATACTGATATGTCAGAAGAGATGACTACTTATACTTCTGAAACAGTTCTTACACAGGCAGCTACGTCAATACTTGCACAGGCTAATGAAAGACCTTCACAGGTATTACAGTTATTACAGTAGTTTAAGATTCAATGGTTATATAGGAAAGGGATGCTATGACTAAAGAAACAATTAAGACATTTCAGTATAGAATTACACAGGCAACAGCATCACAGCTTGTTGTGATTCTGTATGATATGGCTATAGAATATCTTAATGATGCATGTGAGAGTGATAGTGCTAAGCAGGCACATAATAATATATATATGGCACAGAAGGTTATAGACCAGCTTATATGCGGACTTGATATGCAGTATGAGATATCAGCTAATCTTTTCGTAATATATAATCATATGAAGAGGTCACTTATATCAGCATCTGTAAGCCTTGATAATAATGAGATTAACAGAATTACAAGGCTTTTAAAGAAACTCAGGGCATCTTTTTATGAGATTAGTAAACAGGATAATTCTGAGCCGCTTATGAAGAATACACAGGCTGTATATTCAGGTCTTACATATTCAAGAGGTGGAATTAGTAATGAAACACAGACTGATAATATAGAAAACAGAGGATTCAGGGTTTAGCCCCGAATCCTCTGTTTTCTATAATCTGCGTCTTCTTCTGTTATAGTGTCTTCTCTGTCTTTTTCTTCTTGCCCGTTCTTCAATAATGTAGATGATAAAAAGAATAACGGCACCAATTCCAACAAGTATCCATATATTAATTCTGATACATGTTTTCGGTTTATAAGATGATGAAACATCATTATTAATGTATGGCAGCAGGCTTCCGGTATCTGTTCCGGCAGCAGATATATTAAGTGTAGTTGTGCCGACAGTATTATCATTGTACAGGAACTTAAGATGTGTTGTCATAACACCATTCTCATTGGTCATGTCATAATTATCATCGACCGTCATTGATACATTTGACAAAGAACTTTTATTAGGTATTGTGATAAATGAAGCATTTAGTCCAAAGTTTAGCGAAAGAGTTGAGAAAACAGTTGAGTTGTAATAGTTGTCATTAGAGAACATTGCTCCGAGCTGGCTTCCGGTTGTTGTTGATTTCTGGAAATTGGCAAATCCCCAGTCAAAAAGGGTTCTTGTATCAACATATCTTATCTCATCTGTGGCTTCCTTAAATACAACGCATATAAGACGCATACCGTCTTTTTCTGCAAATGTAACAAGTGTATTCTGTGATTCATCAGTATATCCTGTTTTGCCACCCTTGCAGTATTCATAATAGTAGGCACGGCCCTTTAACATCTTGTGTCGATGTCTTATTGTACGCTGTGCAGACATGTTAGTTGCAGGAATTACATATGCATCGGCAGTTGAATCAATGCTGACAAAAGAAGCATTGTTATAGCACCCTCTTGCAATCATTGCCATATCATATGCCGTTGTGTAGTGGTCGGTATTATATAATCCGCTTGCATTGGCAAAATGTGTATTCAAAGCACCAAGTTCTTTTGCCTTGGCATTCATCATATCGACAAATGCATCTATTGAGCCAGCCACATGTTCACCGAGGGCATAAGCCATCTCGTTGGCAGAATACAGCAGAAGTCCGTGAAGAAGCTGGTTGACAGTAAATTGCTCGCCTGCTTTTGAACTTAAGTTGGCATCCTCATATACATTAATTGAGTTAGCAGCTGACTGTGAAAATGTTACAACATCGTCCATATTACAGTTCTCAATAGTAAGGAGTCCTGTTAAAATCTTGGTTGTGCTGGCTGGATAACATTTTTCATGAGAGTTCCTCTCGAAAAGAATGGAACCTGTATCAGCATCAATAAGAATGCAGCTGTTTGAGTTAACATCAGGTGCATCCGGCCATACAGCCTTTGTGCTGGTTGTGTCTGTCTCACTGTAGACTTTGTTGTATGCTGCAGCCTGGGTATCCGCTGCAAAAGTTGAGAATACCAAAACAGTGGCAGATACAGCGCTGGTTATCTTTATAAGTAATCCTTTTAAAAATTGCTTTTTCATTATAGAGATAATTCCTCCGATTAATAAAATATACAAATACATTGTAGCCCAGGATTGTACATAAGTAAACCCCGCTTGGCAAAAAGTGATATTTATGGTAAATAATATATAGGAAACTCAGATTTCGGCTATGTCTGTGTGCGGCATGTGCTTTCAGGATGACTTCGCTTAGCATGAGTAAATGCCGCCATCTGCAAAGTCTATTACAGTGCGTGAAATCAAACGCACTTCGTTTGGACGTGCTTTCACGCACTGAACTTATGCAGATGGTGGCATTAACTCATGCACAGCTTGTCATATTCAAGCGTATACCGCACACGGACATAGCCGAAATCTGAGCTAATATATAAGATAGGAGTAATGTATGAGACTTAGAAATGTACCCGGAGCAAGGGAAGTAATGATAGAGAATGAATATGTGTTTACGGAGCCAGAGGGGATGAAAGGCACATGGTCACAGGTTTTCGGTAACGATAATCCAATCCGTATTGAGATTGGTATGGGTAAAGGCACATTTATAACAACACTGGCAGCAAATAATCCTGATATTAATTATGTGGGTATAGAGAAGTATTCAAGCGTGCTTTTAAGAGCTGTAGAGAAACAGGATGAGCTTCAGCTTCCTAATTTAAGATTCATCAGAATGGATGCAGAGGCAATATGTGAGGTGTTTGGAGCGGGAGAGGTAGACAGAATATACCTTAATTTTTCAGATCCATGGCCAAAAGACAGACATGCGAAGAGAAGACTTACCTCAAGACAGTTCATGGCAAGATATGACATTATATTAAAGCCGGACGGACAGGTGGAATTCAAAACAGATAATAAAGATTTATTCGATTTTTCATTAGAAGAGATTAAAGAGGCAGACTGGGAGCTTCCTGTTGTCACATTTGACTTACATAATGACTCTGTACTTAACGAGGGTAATGTAATGACAGAGTATGAGACAAGATTTTCACAGATGGGCAATCCTATCTGTAAACTTATCGCAGTAAGAAATCATTAATAATAAATGCATATACTATATAAAGGCTTTTGGAGAATTGTTGTGAAGAATAAAGCATTTGCAAGGAAAGTATCAGAAGTGATGTATGTGCATAAAGGTGCGAATTACAGAGTGGTAAGATTTAAGAATTCCCTCGACGATGTCGTGAGAATTCTTAATACCAAAAAATAATCTAGAGGTCATCGGGCGAGTCATAAGGCTGCACGGTGACTTTTCTTTTGTCCAGAAAATGCTGCACTGTAATGTTTAACAGGTAGCTTAATACGGCAAATACGGGAACTCCAAGGAACATTCCAATTACGCCAAACAGCGCCCCACCTACGGTTATTGAGAACACAACCCATACAGGCTTAAGACCTGTAGTACTGCCGATGATACGAGGTCCAATAAGCAGACCGTCAACCTGCTGGATGCAGACAATCATGATTACAAATATGATAAGTTTGATAGGGCTTGCGATAACAATAATCACACCGCCAATCACGCCACCGATGTATGGTCCGAAATACGGAATCATGTTCGTTATGCCGACAATCACGCTTATAAGAACAGCATATGGTAGCTTGAGAATCAGCATGATAATAAAGCAGATAATCATGACAATAATTGAGTCAAATGATTTGCCGATAATATAATTAATAAAAATGCTTGCACAATTCTTACAGATGATGCGTGTATTGTCTGCTGTTTTCCTAGGAAGCACGGCATATAAAAATCTCTTAAAATGATAAAAGATATTCTTATTATCAGAAATCATGTAGATGGACACGATAATTGCAATAACAAGGTTTAACACACCCGAAAGAATGGCCATGGATGTATTAAGAATGTAAGGAACCATATTGGTAAGTGCACCAGTCATGTAGTCAACAAGTTTAGGAAGAGCATCTTCAATCTTCTGATTAATGAAATTGTAATCAATAGAAGAATTGGCGTGCTTATCTTCAAACTCAGTGAACCAGTTGCGGATATTCTCGTACCATACAGGAGCCTGATTGGCAATCTCTGTAATACTTTTGTATATCTGAGGCACAACAAAGCCTATTAATACTGCAAATGCGCCAACTGCTATCAGGTAAGCAACAAGAATTGAAAGCATTTTGGCGGCTTTCTTGGACTTGATATGGCATACCCCCATGAAGAACCTGTTATAAAGGGTCTTGATAAACGGATAAAGAACAAGCGCAATCATGCCACCAATACGAAATGGTGACAGTATATGGAATATATTGCCCAATGACTTGACGGTTGCAGGCCAGTTACCAATGAACTTATATATAAGAATTGCACCTAGCACAAAAAGCAGACCATATATAACAATTGTAAAGTATTTGCTGTTAGGCTGGAATACATTCTTGCCAACAGCTTTGTCAGGTTTTGGCGGCTGTTCCTGTTCAGAATCAAGATTAATAGCCTCAATTGGAATATTGTCAACGTGTTTTGGCTGTTGTTCGAATTTTTTTA
>OGRK01000148.1_pt1 | contig 83907 bp, 79 predicted proteins | sample 1553471 | NCBI WGS metagenome assembly OGRK01 (sample SAMEA2580080, study PRJEB22360) | human gut metagenome | biome: human gut; feature: human-associated habitat; material: faeces | place: Denmark | collected 2008/2010
GAGATTGTAGCAGAATAAAAAACAAAAAAACAGATACGGATGATTACCTACTTACATTTTGGTATAATCCGGCAGATCTCCTGCCGGATCATTTGTTTCATTTACAATGTTACATATGCGCTGAGTGTCTCAAGGGCTTTTACAATACTGATGATATTCACTTTTGACAGTTCCAGATAGTCCTGTTCGAGGCGTTCTCTGTTCCAGAAACAGTCCGACAGGGATGCCATTTCTGTACCGATCCCCCAGTTGGGAATACACAGATATTTTCCATAAGCATGTTTTCCTACCAACAGATGAAAAGTGCTTCCACGGGCAGTTACCTCAAACTCATTTCTGTTTATGTTTAACGGACGTATTTGACCGGTCCAGCCTTTTTCATTACTGTCCGGATCACTGCACTGGTAAGAGAATCCCATATCAGACATCACCTCCCAGCATTTCATGGTCAATGATATAACGCACAAGATGTTCGTCGATCAGACGTTTTCCCTGCTGGCTGGCATACATCAGACTCTTTTCGCAGATGCGGTTGATCCGCCGCGGGATCCCGGTGGATTCTTTATAGATATCGTCCAGTGCCCTGTCTGTGAAGATATCCTGTCTTCCTCCAGCATAGGCCAGATGGGATAAGATGTATTTTTCTGTTTCTGCCCGGTCAAAATGGGGCAGGACATAGTTGATATCAATACGCTGCCTTACTGCCGCATACCGCTGCAGCCGGAGTTTATCCCACAATTCAGTCTGTCCTGCCAGTATGAGTGCCATGGGACTCATGGAATCAAATCTGTAATTCAAGAGAAAACGGAACTCCTCGATCGTTTCTTTTTCCAAAAGGTGTGCCTCATCCAGGATGCAGACAACTTTCTTTTTCTGCACACCCCGGATGATCTCTACTTCTTTCTGGAGCTGACGCTTCGCATCTCCCCTGTAAAACTTTGATTCTATACCCAATTGATCTAACATACTTTTGTAAAACCAACGAGGTGTCAGCTTGGAATCCGAGAGGTACAGGAACAGGTATTGACTCCCTGAAAAACGACGCAGGAGTGTGGATTTCCCACATCCGGCATCTGCTGTGACAACTGCAAAAAGCTGGCGGTCACCGTTTACGATTGAATAAAAGAATTTTATGATATATCAAAGTATGTCGAAAAAAAGAATGCATGATTCGTTATAACGAATGTCGCAACGATTAAAAAATATGGTAAAATATTAAAAAGTTAATAAAAATAGAAAATTTATTGCCAGATGTGGAGAATACTATCAAAAAATAAGAGGAGAAATTATACAAATGAGATATATCGAAAACTGTGAAGATGCAATTAGATTTTGTAGAGAACGAATTCCTCATTTTTGTAAATTAACAGATTTACAAAAGGCATTATTTTATGATGAAAGATTTTGGAACAACAAACAAAATGTTTTCATAGAGGGATGTACTTCTTCTGGAAAAACGCTTCCTGCCTTAATGGCAATGAGAGCAAAATTGGGTTCGGGAAATACACCTAGAACTCTTTACATAGTTCCATATCGGGCATTGGCATATCAGAAATATCAGGAATTATTAGCTTTATGGAATGGAGAGGAAATTATTCTAAGCACTGGAGAATATAAACAGAGTGATGAGTTGTTACAGAGCGGTGGTGGAGATATTGTTGTCACTATATATGAAAAAGTATTTATGTTTTATCATTTAAATATAGATTTTCTTAAGTCTTTTGACTTGATTGTGCTTGATGAGTTTGGAATTGTAGAAAAAGACGAAAGAGGAATAAAAGCAGATTTTGTTTTTCGCTGGTCATTGGAATCTGAAAAGCGGGTAATGGTTCTTACAACACCTAATTTTGAATGGGGATATTATAAAGAGCTGGGAGATTTTTTATGTGTGAGACAGACGGAGAGACCTGTTCCACTCGAAGAAACTCTTATAATGCGATATAAGTGGAGAAATCCAGAAACGAAAAAAACTATACATAAACTTGAAATAGAAGGAACTCCAATAATTGATTTTCAAACGGAGGGAGTACAGCATTCGGAAATAGTAATGCATATATGCGAAGAACACTGGAAAAAGGGGAATACAATTCTTGTATTCATGAATGACCGATCATGGGTAAAAAGTATGTCAGGTAATTTGTATAAAACATTAATTGACAAGAAAATCATAGAGCAAACAAGTGAAAAAGAATTAAAAAAATATAGAAATGAATTATTAGAAAAAACAGAACTTTTTGAAGATGTTTTAGACACTGTACTTGACAAACAGTTATTGGAAAGCTTTAAAAATGGAATAGTCTTTCATAATGCCGGTTTACCGATGGAACTTCGTAAGAAAATAGAGGACGATTTTTTTTGCAAGGATAAGAAAATAAGAGTAATATTTGCGACTGAAACGTTGGCCTATGGAATAAATAGTAGTGTTGATGTAGTAGTAATTGCAGATATTAATTCCCAAGGTAAAATGCTGTCACCAAGTGCATATTATAATTATGTTGGACGTGCTGGAAGGTATGGGATTTCTGATAGGGGATATGTATATACCATAATTAAAAAAAATAGAAAAAATGAGTGGAAGCAGAATATTTTGACAGAAAATAGTATGCTTCAAAGCCGTATATTTGAATTAGATGCAGACCATATTGCGATATACTTGTTATCTCTTTTTGAGACACGGCATAGTTATATGGATATAAATGAAATGTGTAGAAAACTATTAAAACTACCACATGCAAAGACTGTAGAGCCAGAAAAATTAAAAGAAACTATTGAAGAAGCTGTAAAGAATTTGGAATCAGTATTTTTAATAGGAAAAGTTTCTACATTGATTTTAGAAAAAAATGTTAGATATAAAATTTCAGAACGAGGATTAAAAGTAAGAGGATATATTCTTTCAATGGAGTCATTCAAAACTCTTTATGATGCAATTAAAAATTCACAAAAGGAAGACGGAATATATTTTTTTGATTTATTTTATTATTTGACAAATACTGAAGAAATTATAAAAGATGAGGTTCGACCTGAAAAGGGAGCATGGAAAGAAAGTGATGATAGAACTAACCCAGTGGTACAGTTTATAAGACATAGTGCTAGTTGGGAAGAAAGAGGAATAATAAGTAGTGAACTTAAAAATAAGATAACAGAAAAAATAGAAATTGGTATATTGTATATGGGGGATAAATTACGAATTTGGAAAACTATATTTTTAATTCTTAGGATAGAATCTAGAAATGAGCGTTATGTATTTAATGAGACAAAAATGGAAAATGGAATTGGACAACGGTTTAGTGAAAGTATCAGTTTTTTACTGGATTGTCTGAATGCATATGTAACCGCAACAAAAAGCTTTGAAAAATATTGTACTATTTTAGGAATTTTATCTCAGGCTGTTTTCTATGGTGTGAATCCAGATGTACTCCAGGCAGAGCCTGAGCTTGCGAAGGATATTGTTGCCAACAAAAAAAGACTTCAGAATTTAAGTCGAATTTATTGTAATAATATAAATAAAAGATAGGAGAAAAATTATGTTTAAATCAATTCAAGATTTGGTCAAGAAGAATTATCTGTCATGTGATGTAGCAGATGTATTAAAAGAAAAAGGAATTAATAAATTGACGCCTTTACAAAAAAGAGTCTTTAATAATGAGAACTTTTGGTATGACAGCACGAAAGATAAAAATGAAAATATGATTATTCAAGGTTCAACTTCATCTGGAAAAACATTAGTAGCAGAAATCAGTATTATAGACGTTTTGACCAAAAGCGCACAGGCAAATGCAATATATCTGGTACCATTGCGTGCTATGGCAACAGAAAAGTATCGTGAATTTGATAATATTATGGGAAAAACATTAGGATGGAATGTTTTTCCATCTTCATCGGACCATCAATTGCATGATGGAAGAATTCTTGACGGAGACTACCATATTGCTGTTATTGTTTATGAAAAGTTTTTTGCACTGTTGGCCCAGGATGCAGGAAAAAATTTTTTGAAAAATTGTGAATTAATAGTAGTAGATGAGCTTCAGATGCTGGATACTCCGGAAAGAGGCCCTAAATTGGAGGTTGCTCTGACAAATGTACGTCAGAGCAAACCCAATATCAGGATCATAGGTTTGACGACTGTATATTGTAACATGACTAAAATAGCAGCATGGTTTGATTGTATACCTATAATAGAGAAAGAATTAAGTATCCCGCTAGAAGAGTATGTAGTGAATACAGATGGAAAAATAAGAGGACAATTAAATCCAGCGGAATTGGATTTTTATGCAGATGCGGAGAATGTGAAAGAAAAGAATGCAGACATATCAAAAGAAGATCGTATTGAGGTATTAAAAAAGCGGCGAGACGATGAAATTGGAAAAATGGAAAAAAGAAACGGCGAAAGTTTACTATATGAGGATCTAGAAACTTTAGATTTGGAGGATTATAATATTCACAGGAAACTTGAGCGTGAGGCAAGAAAATGGAATTTGTTATTGAATATAATAAAAAAATGTTTTAGCGAACAAGAGAGCGATGGAGTGGCGCAGAAGTTTAAAGTCATTGTATTCACAAATAGCAGAAAGAAAACAGAAAATCTAGCTTTATTGACTGCTAAAAATGGAATATTGAGAAATGAAGGTATTGATCCAAAGTTGGCTAGTAAAATTGAACAGCTAGACTCAGATGAAAAAAAAGAACTTTTAGTAAAGGAATTATTGCCATATGGAATTGCATTTCATAATGCAGGGCTTCCATTAAAATTAAGAAAATTTGTCGAAGAAGAATTTTCAGAAGGTACGGTAAATTTACTTTTTGCAACAGAAACATTATCAATTGGGTTAAATATGCCGGCGGATTATGTCATTTTGGAAAGCACTCGTATTCAAAGAGGAGAATATGAAGAAGAGATAAAATCTTATGAATATAAGAACTTTATAGGAAGAGCCGGAAGACTTGGGGTGTCTATGTCGAAAAAAGGTTGTAGCTATCTATTAGCAACTGACAGACGTGGAATGGCAGACTATTGGAAACGATACGTTACTGCTGGAAATATGGAAATCAATTCAGCATTTTCACGTTTAGATATTCTGAAACAGGCACCTTTTATGCTTAATAGTTTTGTCAGAAAAAAAGGAGGATCTATTTCTGAGCATGATGCAGCAACATTTTTGAATAATGTTGTAATTAAGAAAAACTATAAAGAAGATGAACTAAAAAGGGTTTTAACTGAAATGCAAGATGCTAAATTAATGAGAAGGAGTGCTGGATTAATAGAAAATAAGGGTTATCAACTAACTTCTTTTGGAAATGCAATGGCACAGTTCGCATTAAGCCTTACCAGCTGTAAAATCATTAATAATTATTTTTGCGCTTGCGGAGGTCAAATTAACGATGGATATCCTGGTGGAATGCCGGCCAATTATTCGGCAAATGACTTACGAAAAGAAAAATATATATTAGATATTCTTTATCTTGTATGCCAGATGGAGGAAGTAGCAAGATTATCTCCGCTTCAGGCACCGCTTCAAGGGCAATATAATTATGGTACAGTTTATAATCAGATAAGAGATTATATAGAACGAAAAAAAGATATGAATGAGTTATGGGAGAATTCAGGATTAAACATGTTTTTGGAGGATGATTATGGCAGAGAGGATAGTTTGGCTACACCGGCATTGAGAGCAATTTTATTGGAACATTGGACGCGAGGAGAATTAATCTCTGAAATAAAAAAAGAAACTAAAATAAATGTTTCGATTGCTACGGCTGATATGGAACGTTTGGCAGAGATTGTCAGCTTTATTTTAGACGCTATATCAAAGGGAATTTCAACAGGATCAGCGCGATTGGGTAAGGAAGAAAATCCTAAACTGTGGCAACCTATAGAGAGAGGAAGAGACCTGCAGACGGCACTGTATCATTTTTCAAATAGAGTAAAATATGGCATGGATGATGAATTGGTTCAAATGGCAAATTGTCATATCATTGGAGTGAGTAGGGACGCTTTGATACGTGCATATAGAAATTTGAATAGAAATACATATAGTACTATGTTGGATTTTGTAAAACGAGGAACTATGGAACAACTGCGTGTTTTAGGACCAGATTCAGTAATTAAAGAGTTAAGAGAGGCTTTGGAACGTAAATATACAGGATTGAATATCCACAGAGTTATTGAAGAAATGAAAAAGGACAATGTGATTGAAGAGAGTATTTTACAGTCAGCAGAAAATCTTCTTTCGCAAGGAGATGAACTTATTGCGTTTACAAATGACATGCGTGACTTTTTAGGTAAATGTGGCATAAAACTTGCTGCGAAAGGAATCTATGCAGGTACTTTTGAAGGATATGTAGATAATATAGCTGCAATGAGAACTCGATTTAGGTTTATTCTTAGTATAGAGGATGAGGGATTTGGTGACACTACAGGTGATTTGCTAGGGGTTGAATCTAAAATAGAGAGCAATACTCATGAAACTCAAAATAATGTTATTATTATCAGCAAATATGGGTTTAAAAATAAATTCTCTGATGATATAATACAAAAATTTGGAGAAAATTCACGAATATTATGGTTTGACTTGGAAAATTTTATTTATTTAGTGCTATATACTATGCGCTTTGGAGACTATGGAGTGCAGACGCTGGCGCAAATTTTGAATGATCAAACAGGATATTTTACAAGGAGCAGTAACGAATTAGTATCATTTATTGATAATTATGGTAAATCGGAATTAACATTACCAAAATCAGCAGTAGATTTCTTTTTACTTTATAATCAGGAATCAGGAGAAGTATTTATTGAAAATCTTTTGAATTCCTGTGAAGGCCGTTTGACTTGTCAAAAGATAAAATGGGGAATGGAAAAGGAAGATTATGTAGAAACTGTAGTAATGTTACAGCATCCGATAGTAATATATGTTGATTCCGAAAATGCATGGAACAGCCAATTTTTTAGAAATCAAATGAAAAGTATAGCAGCAAATGAGAATATGTTTGAAATGGTATATATTATTTATCGGGAGTCTAAAGTTAAAGAGAAAACTTTAGAAATGTTTCCTTCATTTAAAAATATAAAAAATGTTTTACGTCAGGATGTGAATTTGGAGAAAATTGTTGGTGAAATAGAGAATAAAACTAGAAAGAAAAGTATATTAGATGAAAATCGGAAAGATGTTTTTTTATCTTATAATCAACATTCAAAGTATGCGGATAAAATTGTAGAAGCATTAGAGAAAAGAAATCTTTCTGTATTTAGAGATACGGCAGAGATTAGATGTGGCAATAATGTGGTAAGTAAAATAAATGAGGGATTAACAAAAGCAAAAAGTATTTTGATTTTGTTAGATGATGAATACGTAAATGGAAGTAATTGGACAAGGCGTGAATTAGAAGTAGCAACTATATTTAGTATTGAAGGGGGAACGGTATTTTTAGTAGTTGCAGATGATAATGAAGATTTTATAGAAAATTATCCATTATTAAAACCGTTGTGTTGCGGAAAATTAGGGAAAGATATGAAGGAGTTGGATGATATAGTAAGAGATATCTCAGAGCAGTTAAAGTAAAAATTGAAAGTGAAAAAGTCCTTCAAAGCTGTTCTGATGTCTTGAATCGGATGTTGTATATCAACTTTTAGTTGTTATATGAGATATTAGTACTTACGAGGATGTTGTAAAATTTGGATGTTTCATTCCGTATTGGATATCTTTCCGATTTGTAGCAGGAGTTCTGTTGAAACTGAATTAAATATTTTGACAAACTCCTGTTACGAGTTGGAAGACTGAACTATGCGAGGGAGATTTTTTACAAGTTGGTTTCCTTTGTGTTAAGACGGAAAAAGAAAGGAAAAAAATTATATAGATAATGAATCGGTGAAAAATGAAAGTAGTCCAGAAATACTTATGAAAAGGCTGTATGTAGATGAATTAGAAAAAATTAAAGAATTTGATGTATTTATTTCTCATAATGCTGAGGATGAGAATATAATTGTAGAATTTTATAAGAAACTGAATCAAAGAGGGTATGTTGCATATATTGATTGGGTAAATGATAAATTTGACTTGAAACGGCAATGGTGTAATGCGTCTACCGTGCAAGTAATTAAAGAAAGAATAAGGCAAAGTAAAGTGTTTGTTGTGTTCCTTTCCCAAAGTACACTGAAGTCTCAATGGTGTCCTTGGGAATTAGGATATGCAGATGCATTGGGAAAAAAGATATGTGTATATTCATATGATGATTCTGATAATATAAATATCCCTCAATTTTATGAAATATATCCCAGAGTACATATTGATGATAAAATATGGGTTGATGATGGGAAAAATATGGAATTTAGCAATTGGATAACTTTTGGGGAGAAAAAGATATGAGTAATAATATAAAGAATATTTTTGTTTCGCATTATCATACAGATGCGGAAAGAATCGAAGATTTAAAGTCATTACTGGGCAGGCATGGAATGACAATGAGGGACAGCTCAATTTATGAAAATAAGAATCCGAACAATGCTCATAATAAAGAATATATAAAATCTCTTATTCGCCCACAAATTGATTGGGCTGGAACTACGATTGTATTAATCGGTAAGGATACTAGTAAAAGTGAGTATGTGAATTGGGAAATAGAACATGCTGCAAGAATGGGAAGACGCATAGTGGGAGTCTATTTACCTGGAGAAAGTAATAGTAAACTTCCGGAAGCTTTGACTAAATATGGAGATTCGCTCCAAAAATGGAATGGAGAAAGTATTATTGCCGGAATCAATGGAGATAATACTTGGAATGGACCAAGTAGGAATTGGGAAATGACAAGAGGAAGCTGTTAGAATGGTGGGATGAGTAGATGTATTTATATTCATATGTAATCAAAAGGGATTATGGTTTTGCCCCGAATCCTTTTGAGAATATTTGTTCATTGGCAACATGTAAACCACAGATTAGAGAACGGGCTTTAGAGGGGGATTGGATTGCAGGATTTGGAAGCGCAAATACTGAAATATATAAAAAAATGGTTTTCTTGATGAGAGTTGATGAAACATGTACATTTGATGAATATTGGGAGGATTCTAGATTTTTTGTAAAGAGACCACGTTTTGATGGAAAATTTCAACTATGCTATGGTGATAATATTTACCACCATATAGGAAATGACTGGGTACAGGAAAACTCACATCATAGTTATGTTGATGGCATAAATCAAAATACTCTTTTGCATGATACAAGAATAGATAGAGTACTATTATCATTTCATTATTGGTATTTTGGAGAGGATGCTATAGATCTTCCAGAAGATTTTTCTGAAGCAATTGCTAGTGGACGAGGATACAAAAAGTTACAAGATGATATATGCAAGAATATTGTTGAGTGGGTGTCCAGTCATTATGAGTCGGGACAGCAAGGATTACCATATAAATGGGATAAATCTGACCAATTTGTTAGATTTGATGGTGAAAGAAAGTGATAATAAATATACAGAGAAATGAGCTAAAAAAAACAAAAGTATATGATACATATTGGAAATTTGCTTGTGAACGCCAGAATATTTTTATGCGTAAGTTAAAGGGGGATAAATTTCCCCTTACGGATGATTTGATTTTAAGAGAATATAAATTTACAAATTCTTATAGAGCGAGTGACAGGGTAAGCCAATATCTTATAAAAAATGTTATTTATCAAAATGAATATACAGAGGAAGACGCAGTATTTCGTATCTTACTTTTTAAAACATTTAATAAGATAGAAACATGGAAAAAATTAGAGAGTAAACTTGGGAGAATTAGTTACAGAAATTTTAGTGTTGATCAATATGGAAAAATCTTAAAAGATTGTTACAATACGGGAGATACATTATATTCAGGTGCATATATAATGGCTTCTGGAAAATCAGTATTTGGGCAAGAACGTAAATTTATGAATCATCTAATGTTAATAGATTATATGATGAAAGATCATGTGACAAAAAAAGTAGTTGAATGTCGAAAATTAAAAGAACTTTACAATACATTATTGGTATATCCGACTATAGGAACTTTTTTGGCATATCAATATGCTATTGATATTAATTATTCTGAATTGGTGAACTTTGATGAAATGGAATTTGTAGTTGCGGGACCAGGAGCAAAAGCAGGAATACGAAAATGTTTTAGTAATCCGGAAGTATATTCGGAAGAATATATTATTAGATATATGTGTGAGCATCAAAAAGCGGAATTTAAAAGGTTGGGATTAGATTTTGTGACACTTGGGGGCAGAGATCTTCAATTGATTGATTGTCAAAATATTTTTTGTGAAACTGATAAATATTCTCGCGTTAAATATCCTGATATTTTAGACCGCAATGGCCGAACCAGAATTAAGCGGCGATATAAAATAAAACAAGAGAAAATAGACTATTTTTATCCACCAAAATGGGGAATAAATAAAAAAATAGAGGAAGCTTATGGGATTAAATGAATGTGCTTTTGGAAAAACAGCAAATGAGGTATATTGCGATATATTTCAAAAACTTGAGATGTTTGGTCAAACTGTTTTGGGGAGAAATGGTCAGACTAAGGAACTAACGCATGTATGCATGACAATAGCCGACCCAACGCAAAGATGGATACAATGCCGGAAACCAGTACTAAGCCCTGCTTTTGCAATTGCTGAATTGGTTATGCTTATGAATGGCAATGATGAAGCAAAGCTATTAAATATATGGAATCCTGCGCTTCCAAAATATCAAGGAAAATATAGCAGGTATCCAGGTGCATATGGTAGGCGTTTAAGGTATTCGTTTGGTTTTGACCAAATAAACAGAGCTTATAATGCTCTAAAAAATAATCCAGAATCAAGGCAGGTGGTAATGGAGATTTGGAAGCCGGACATAGATTTACCACAAATTGAAGGTAGGCCAAATAATGATGACATACCATGCAATATTTGTTCGCTGCTAAAAATCAGAGATGAAAAATTATTGTGGACGCAAATTATGCGCAGCAATGATATAGCATTTGGGTTGCCATATGATTTTTTGCAATTTACATTTTTGCAGGAAATTATTGCTGGATGGTTAAGTGTTAAAGTTGGAGAGTATATGCATATCAGTGACAGTTTGCATATGTATAGTGACAATAAATGTTGTATTGATTTTCAAAAAACGGTTCATTTGAATACAGAGCAGCTGAGACTGGAAAAAAAGGAATCTGAAGATGTATTTAAAGAATTATTGATTCGAATGGAGGAACTCGCGCAAACTAAATATGCAAGTAAATATATTAAAAATGTTATTAAAAATAAATATCTGCCAGAGGCATATCAGAATATGTTAATACTTTTATGTGAATATATTGCATATCGATATCAAATAAATGAAGTGATAGATTGTTGTGAGCAAAATATATCTAATACACTATACAGAGATATGATGAGAGAATGGATGTATGGAAGAAATAGTAAGGGTAATATTTGAGCTATTTTGAAAGTTATGAGAGATGGGAGAAAACATAAATGAATATAATTAACATAGAAATACAGGAGTGGACTACAGTGCTATTTAAATTCAATTGGCTGGCTATTGTTATTATATTGGCTTTGATATGGATACTTTCATTTTTGATGAAAAAATGTTTAAACCATATAAACAAGAAGTGTATTACGGTAGATGAAATGAGTTTAGGTATTGGAAATAGTAGTGTAAAGTTTTCTTATAGTAAAAAGGATCAAGAAATAGCTTATAAAATCTGGGTAGAATTGAGTACTAGAAAAATTGGTTTGCCTTATGATAAAAAGAACGATGTAATAAAAGAAGTATATGATTCATGGTATAAATTTTTTGAAATTACAAGGGAACTATTAAAAGAAATTCCTGTAAATAGAATTTTGTATGCAGGTGATTTAATAGAACTTACAGATAAAGTTTTGAATGTAGGACTTCGCCCACATTTGACTCAATGGCAGGCAAAATATCGAAAATGGTATGAAAAGGAATCAGAAGAAAATAGTGGGTCACCACAGGAAATTCAAAAAGGATACCCGGAATATGAGGAACTATTAAAAGATCTGTTAGAAACTAATGAAAAGATGATCGAATATAAAAAATTGATGAAAAAAATAGCTTTTGATGAAAAATAGAATGATGAAATATTAGAAGTAAACAAAAATAAGAAATATGTGTTGGAGGAATAAGATGGAGCCATTATCTATTGCGTTAATATGGAATAAAGATGATCAGTCAAGCATCGAGGAATATATAGAACATATTACAGAAATGTTGTCTCGTGATAGAGATAGACCATTTTCTCGTACAATTAATTTGCCTATTTTTTATTATTCAAATCTTGAAGAGAACGAGATTCCTTCATTACCTAATTTAAAATCAGAAAAAATTTTGATATATGTTTTTGTTGGCATAAATAGCGTTGTTTCGGTTGAATGGAGAGATTATATTGGCTCTCTGTATAATATAAAAAATGCAAAGGTTGTTCCAATTGCGTTGGATAAATATGCCTACAAAATTAGTGATAAAGTTCAAGCTTATAATTTTATAAGGGAATATGAATTGGACAGTTGTAAGAAGCAACAATTATTTATTTCAATGGTACATGAGATATATCGGTATGGATTTAATGAAAAAAAGGAGCCTATTAGCAAGAATAGTGCTTTAAAAATTTTTTTAAGCCATGCTAAAGATGGAAAAAATGGATTACATATAGCTAAACAATTGAAACGGTTGATAGATGATTCAACTTTAACACGTTTTTTTGACTCGAATGATATTGCACCAGGTTATCGGTTTGATGATGAAATAATAAATAATATAAAAGAATCATCTGTTATAATAATTAATTCGGATATATATTCTTCAAGATATTGGTGTCAACGAGAAATTCAAACGGCGAAAGAGCTTGAACGACCAATAATAGAAGTGGATTTAATTGATGAAGCAATGGACAGAAAGTTTCCGTTTGCTGGTAATGTACCTGTTATAAGGGTGAATGCTATTGAGGGAAAAGTTGAAGAAGAAGACTTGTATAGAATTCTTGAAAATATTATGTTAGAAAGTATCAGATTTAATTATGCAGATGAAAAATTAGAATTATTAAAATTGAAAATGCCTGGAAATGTAAAAAAGATGTGTAGACCACCTGAAATGATAGACGTATCTAAGATTATTAGAAAAAATTCTAATAAGATAGAACTAAAATATAATAAGATTATTTATCCGGATCCGCCTATTTATTCTGAAGAAATAGAATTTTTTCAAAAATTAGGAATAGAAATATGCACACCTATAGAATATGAAAAAAATGGATTAAGTGGTAAAAAGGTTGGAATTTCAATATCAGATCCAGAAATAAATGAAATAAAGAGCAATGGACAAAACGAATCGCATTTATTAAGATTGTCACAGTATATGGCGAATTATATACTTGGTAGAGGTGCAACGTTGATATATGGAGGAGATTTTAGAAAGGGTGGATATACAGAGCAATTATTGCAAGAAGCGCAAATACTGAAAGATAGATTAAAAACTAAAAATATTTACTTGAAGAATTATGTAGCGTGGCCTATTTATTTGGCGGATACACTGGAAACAAAAAAATGGATAGCGAAATATTGCGATTTGTTAGAAATAAAAGAAATTCCAATCGACGAAACAGTATCTGATCTTATTGAAACAAATAAAAGATTTTTAACCCCCGATACAGTTGATAATTGCTATGTATGGAGCAAATCTTTGACAAAAATGCGTTATGAAATGATTAAAGATTGTAATGCGCGTATATGCGCAGGTGGCAAAAAAATTGGATATAAGGGAAAAATGCCGGGGATTTTGGAGGAAATTATAATTGCATCTGAGTTAGGATGCCCTTTATATTTACTTGGAGGCTTTGGCGGCATTGTACATGATGTATGTGAATTACTACAGAATAACAAATGTACGGATTCGTTGACGGAAGAGTGGCAAGTTTCATTTAATAAAGGGTATAAAGAATTATTACAAAAGTATAAAGAGAGGGATGAAGAAATCAAATATTTGGAATTACAAGAGAAAATGAAATGTATTAACTTAAATAATGGCTTAACAATGAAAGAAAATGAAATATTATTTAATACAGTTTATGTGGATGAAGCAGTACAATTGGTTTTAAAAGGATTGCAATCCATATAACGGAAGAGGAAGATATGAAATGTCAAATATTTATTTCATATAGAGCAGATGAATCATTACAATTTGCAAGACAATTGTACTCATATTTAACGAATTTAAAATATTCAGTATTTTTTGATGAAAAATCTACAAGAAGTGGTTTTTTTAACGAAGCAATTTATAATGCCATAGATGAATGTGAAGACTTTATTTTATTAATGACTCCGGGAACATTTGTTAAAAGGAAAGAAGACTGGGTATATCAAGAATTAGCAAGGGCTTTAAAAAAAGAAAAAAATATTATTCCTATCGCGTTATATGGAGTAGAAAGATTTCCAGAAAACCTAGATAGTGATATAAAAGATGTAAAATACTGTCATATAATAAAATTGGATAAATATGATCAATTTTGGGGGACTATTTATGAAGCAATATCTGTTCGTCCTCATCGGTTTAAAAGAAGACAATTATTAGAAGAAGGTAGTCCATTATTAAAATGGATGAATCGTATTTTTGAGAAAACTTCAGCATTTTTAATTGTTAAATGTATTTTTGATTTAATTATTCACTATATGTTTAACCTGTCATGGAATGTTCCTTTTATTATACGGAGGATTTTTTATGCACTTTATGAATTGTCGGTTTTTAAAATTTTGTGTATAAATATAAGTGGTATATTGATTCTTAAAGTATTTATAGTTGTTTATAAAAGAGCGGATGTTGTTTATTTGCAAAAAGCACAAAGTTATAAAAATATAGATGTTAAAGATTTTGAGTCGCTTCCAGTTTATATACGAATGAAATTAGCGGCATTAAATATAAAAAGATACAAGAAGAATATGAAAAAAGATTTTGGAGGTGATGAACATTTAATAATAGGATGGAGAAATTATGCTGAAATGGATGGGTTAGTTCTAGGATCCGATAATAATTCTGAGACGACATACTTTTGCATGCTCTATAAAAAATGGTCTAGAATAAACGTATGTTGCATAGGAAAAAGAACATTTAGAAAAAAATGCATATATAATTTAAATCGACAAGGATTTGACTATATTGGGTGCAATGAGAACATAATGCATTTTGAAAGTCCGAAAGGTATAGAAATTAATATTTTATACGGAAAATGGTGGCCGGAAGCTATAGAAATAAAAAACAAAGAAATTCCGGGAAGATTAAGAGATTGGTTTTTTTATCAGAATTTTATCTATACAGATGAAAACGGCAAAAGACATGAATGTGAATTTTGGGGAACGGAAGAATATAATCAAGACATGTATATTATAGAATCCATAAATTTAAGAGAAAATGGTCAATTAGTTAAAAGAGCAATAATTATAAAAAAAGAAAAAGAAGATTATATAATGGCCGAATTATCAGAAGCAGAGATTGTATTTAAGATATTTGCAGAAAAACATAAGTAAAAGGTAACCGCCAAATAATCCAGCGGATTTTTTAATCCTCAACTTCCTGAAAAAGTAACACTCAAAAGTAAGTAGGTAATCATCCGTATCCAATACCGGAAGTTAACAAATTAATGAAATTTCTGCTAATGAGTTGACGAAATAATAACGAAATTAAACTTGCTGTATTTCGCATACAAAGGTATAATAGAACCAGAACTAAACTGGGAGGTGCGTAATGAATTATCTATCCTGTGCAGATGCTGCAAAAGCAATGGGAATTACAGTTCGAAGAATTCAGCAAATGTGTAAAAGCGGAGAAATTCCTGGTGTATTTAAAGAAGGACGTAGCTGGCTGATTCCTGAGAATTCAGTTTTACTGGAGGAAGGTGAAAAGAAAAAGCCCCTGCCAATCGGTGTCTCTGATTTTAAAGTTGCAACGACTAATTACTACTATGTAGATAAGACCTTGCTGATTCGTGACTTTCTGGATACGAAGCCGCTGGTATCTTTATTTACTCGTCCGCGTCGGTTTGGTAAGACATTGAATATGAATATGTTTCGTGCTTTTTTTGAAAAAACACAGGAGAATACTTCTATTTATTTTAGGGATAAGAAGATATGGCAGTGTGGAAATAATTATACTCGGCATCAGGGGCAGTACCCGGTTATCTTTTTGACATTTAAGGATGTGAAATGTCGGACATGGGAAGATACCTTTCAAAAAATCGGAAGGCTGATTTCACTTGAATTTATCCGGCATAGGGAACTGGAAACAAGTTTGGTATTAAGTTCTTATGAAAAAGAGCAATATCATCGACTTGCGAGTGAGAATGCAAATGAAGTGGATTATCAGATGGGGCTTCAGCTTCTGTCAATGCTGCTGCATAAGCATTATAGTAAAGAATGCATTATTATTATTGATGAGTATGATACGCCGATTCAGCAGGGACACAGCTGCAATTTTTATTCGGAAATTGTGAATTTCATGCGTAACTTTTTTTCGGGTGGTCTGAAGGATAATCCGCATTTGGCCTTTGGATTCCTTACAGGAATTCTGCGCGTGGCTAAGGAAAGTATCTTCAGCGGTATGAATAACCTTAAGATAAATTCAATTCTGGATGAAAGCTATAGCGAGTATTTTGGTTTTACAAAAGAAGAAGTAAAAGACATGCTGTGCTATTATGGGAAGAAAGATAAATTTCAGGAAATTTGCGAATGGTATGACGGGTATCGATTTGGCAATACCGAAATTTTTAATCCATGGTCAGTGATTAACTATATTTCGGACAATTGTTTCCCAAAGGCGTTCTGGCAATCTACCGGGAATAATGAAATTATTGGAGAAATCATTGCAACAGCTACGCCAGAGATCACAGAAGGACTTTATAAACTGCTCTGTGGTGAGAAGATAACAACGTATGTAGACACCAGTGTAATCTATCCGGAGGTACAGAATAACCCGTATAGTATTTATAGTTTTTTGCTTGTCGTCGGATATTTAAAAGTTTCGGCTGTCTATCCGCAAAATGATGGAAACTTTATGTGTGACGTTGCAATACCTAATAAAGAAATTGCTTTTGTTTATGAGAAAGAAATTTTGAATCGGACAAATCAGAACGGTGTTTCTGTTTCCATCAGTCAGGCTGTTTTTTCAGGAAATGCACAAAAACTGCAGGATTTGCTGGAAGATTTTATGCTACGAAGTATTTCTTCAATGGATGGAGCAAATGAGGGCTTTTATCATGGTATGATGTTGGGATTGTGTGCTGTTCTTGGAAATCGCTACCGGATACGTTCTAACCGTGAAGCTGGACTTGGACGTTTTGATATTCAACTGTCTCCATTGGTATCTGGAATTCCAGGCTTTCTTTTTGAATTTAAGCACACCAAAGATGAGCGTGTAAATCTGGCAGTTTTGGCAGACAGTGCGCTTCAACAAATTAATGAGAAAAAGTATGATACGGAACTGCGTAATGCAGGTGTTAATTCTATCATTAAAATCGGCATTGCGTTTCGAGGAAAGAATGCGGTAGTTAAACGAGGGTAGATGACATTACCTCTGAACAGCAACTATACATGCTTTACCAGAAAAATAAGTTGCTGATTAAGTATTACTTATAATATAATGAAATAAACTATAGCAAAGTACACTGGGAGGTGATAATATGCCGTTACTGAAAGAAAAAACCTATACCATAGATGATATATATACTCTGCCAGAAGGTGAAAGAGCAGAACTGATTGATGGTCATATGTATATGATGGCTCCACCGAGCAGAAAACATCAGCGTATTTCAACAAGGCTTGTCAGTATTATTGACCGTTATATCGAAGAACATAAAGGAAAATGCCAGGTCTATGCGGCTCCATTTGCGGTTTATCTGGATGAAAGAAGTAATACTTATGTAGAACCAGATATTTCTGTGATTTGTGATTCTAATAAACTTGATGATAGCGGATGCAAAGGTGCGCCTGACTGGGTTATTGAAATTGTGTCACCTGCAAGTAAGCAGATGGATTATTATACAAAGCTATTTAAGTATAGAACAGCAGGTATTCGTGAATACTGGATTGTTGATCCATCTAAGAATCTGGTTGTAGTATACAACTTTGAATTAGGCGAGACAGAGCAGTATACCCTACAGGACTCTATTAAAGTAGGAATATATGATGAGCTTGTGATTGATTTTGGAAGTATAGAACTGTAGAAGGTGCGATTAACTTTCTGACCAAAATCCAAAAAGAATGGATGGAACGCCGGATCAAAAAGCAGATTTCAGCAAAAAGATGCGGCTTCATTCTTATCAGGGAGGATACTCTGCCAATGTATTTACTGGCGTTTAAAAGATGCCAGTAAAAAAATAGCACAGTGCTTTAATGAAGTAAAGCGCAAAAGCGTAGTATATTATTTGAAAGAAGGCGAGATATAAAGAAAAAAGAATTTTTAATAATACTGCTAGAAAAATAGCAACATATGTCGAAAGAACGAAAGGGTAGTTTGTTATAACAAATCACAAAATGCTTAGAAAATATGGTAAAATTTATTAGGAAAGTACCAAATTCAAGGTAGACAATATAGAGTGTATCTGTTTGCTGTTATATAAGGATGAATAATTCGATATAACGAATAAAAATGCAAGAAAAATAAATTTTTTTAAATTCCCGCGTGATTTTTCGCGATTTCCCTCGTATTTATTATAGAGGCTTTTTTATGCTTCTTAATGATACAGGAGAGGAAGGGAAATCAATTGAGCGAAAAGAAGATTCCACAAAAACACACAGAAAAAAGACCGGGAAGATACAATCCGGAGGAAAAGAGCAAGGAACTGATCCAGAATGTTGATAAGATCTGTAAGATGAGAGGAATTTCAAGGTATACTCTGGCGAAAGGGGCAGATATATCAACTTCAACAATTCATTCACTTCTGGCGGGCAAGACAAAGCCATATATGTATACGGTGTACAAACTGTGCAATGCACTGGATATTCCTATTTCAGATTTACTGATAGAACCATGTGATGAAACCATAGAAAATATAAGCAAAGAAGAACAGGAATTGCTGATGCTCTACAGAAAATGTACACCATCCAAGCGGCATTTGCTGAAAGTTTACCTACAGATGTTAACTCAGTTTCAGGAGAAGTTCTGACAGGAAAATCTTCAACAGCACATGCATAAAATGCAATCAAAACGGTTAATAATGTAAAAATGATTGAATTATCGCCTGTTGTATGTTATCATAGAGCAAAAATTGAATTTATCAATGCAAAAGTGAAATGAAAAAGAGGAGATATATTTATGTGTGGAATTGTAGGGTTTACAGGTAATCATCAGGCGGCGCCGATTCTGTTAGATGGTCTTTCTAAACTGGAATATCGTGGTTATGATTCAGCAGGAATTGCTGTGCGTGATGGTGAAGGTGAGACCACAGTTATTAAGGCAAAGGGACGTCTGAAGGGACTTGCTGAGAAGACAAATGGCGGTGAGTCTGTTCCGGGTACCTGCGGTATTGGTCATACACGTTGGGCAACTCATGGAGAACCTTCTGAGAACAATGCACATCCGCATGTCAGCGATGATGGAAATATCGTTGCCGTACATAACGGAATCATTGAGAATTACCAGGAACTGAAGGATAAACTGACACGTAAAGGATATACATTCTATTCAGAGACAGATACAGAAGTAGCCGTGAAACTGATTGACTACTACTATAAGAAATATGAGGGAACTCCGGTAGATGCAATCAATCATTCTATGGTCCGTATCCGTGGATCTTATGCACTTGCTATCATGTTCCGTGATTATCCGGAAGAAATTTATGTCGCAAGAAAGGACAGCCCGATGATCCTTGGTGTGGAGGATGGAGAAGCTTATATTGCTTCTGATGTTCCGGCTATCCTGAAATATACCAGAAATGTTTATTATATCGGCAATATGGAGATGGCCCGTGTACGTAAGGGTGAGATTACTTTCTACAACCTTGATGGGGAAGAAATCGAGAAGAAGATGAAAGTGATCGACTGGGATGCAGAAGCAGCAGAAAAAGCTGGATTCGAGCATTTCATGATGAAAGAGATCCATGAGCAGCCAAAAGTTGTACAGGATACACTGAACTCTGTTCTGAAGGATGGCAGGATCGATCTGGCAGAAGTCGGTCTGGCAGAGGATGAGATCAAAGATATTTCCCAGATTTATATCGTTGCCTGTGGCTCTGCGTATCATGTAGGAATGGCTGCACAGTATGTGATCGAAGATATGGCAAGAATTCCGGTTCGTGTGGAACTTGCGTCTGAATTCCGTTATCGTAATCCGATTCTGGATCCTCATGCACTGGCGATCGTGATCAGCCAGTCCGGAGAGACCGCAGACAGCCTTGCAGCACTGAGACTGTGTAAGGATCATGGAATCAGAACGCTTGCGATCGTAAATGTTGTGGGATCTTCTATTGCCCGTGAAGCAGATAATGTATTCTATACACTTGCGGGACCGGAAATTTCTGTTGCGACAACCAAAGCTTACAGTACACAGATGATGGCATCTTATGTACTGGCAATCCAGTTCGCGCTGGTAAGAGAGCAGATCACAGAGGAGCAGTACACAGGATACATCAAAGAACTTCAGACTCTTCCGGAGAAAATCCAGAGAATCATTGATGACAAGGAGCGCATTCAGTGGTTTGCGTCCAAGCAGGCAAACGCACATGATACTTTCTTCGTAGGTCGTGGAATCGACTATGCAATCAGCATGGAAGGCAGCCTCAAGATGAAAGAAGTAAGCTACATCCATTCAGAGGCATATGCTGCAGGTGAGCTGAAACACGGAACGATTTCTCTGATCGAGGATGGAACACTGGTGATCGGTGTCCTCACTCAGCCGGATCTTTATGAAAAAACAGTCAGCAATATGGTAGAATGCAAGAGCCGTGGAGCATATCTGATGGGAATGACTACTTTTGGAAACTATAACATCGAAGATACTGCAGATTTCACTGTTTATATTCCAAAGACAGATCCATACTTTGCAACTTCTCTTGCTGTGATCCCGTTACAGCTTCTGGGATACTATGTAAGTGTTGCAAAGGGTCTTGATGTAGATAAGCCGAGAAACCTTGCCAAGAGTGTTACAGTAGAATAATAGTAAAAAGAAAAACAGAGGGTACAATAGTCACAAATGGCTGTTATACCCTCGATTTTTTATATTCATGACCCGGAATGCTTCTCCATCCACCGTCTGATATAATCCATCTGTTCCTGATCGGAAATTTTCTGGGATGCGGGATCGTTCCCGGCGGCGAGGCAGCAGAAGAGTACGAGCGCCTGCAGCAGAAAAAAGAGTACAAGAAAGAGTATCAGCATAAAAAAGCCTCCTTTTATTTCCTATGGCTTTCAGTATTGGCATTTTTTCGAAAGTTATACATGGAATTGGGAGAAATGCTTTATTGCGAAGCAATCCACAGATATCCGGAATACACTAAAATAAGTCCATTTATAAGGAGTATATTCATGAAGCAGTCAGCTTATACCGGAAAAGGGGTTGGTGTGGCACTTTTTGATACGGGAATTTATCCTCATATGGATTTTGGTGATCGTATTTATGCTTTTGCAGATTTTATATCATACAGGAAATTACCTTACGATGATAATGGTCATGGAACGTGTGTGGCGGGGATCTTAGGAGGCAGCGGAGCGGCTTCTATGGGAAAGTACAAAGGGATGGCACCGGGATGTTCGCTGATCGGGCTTAAGGTGCTGGATCGTTTTGGAAACGGCAATAAGGAGGATATCCTGGCGGCGTTTCAGTGGCTTATGAACCATCGGGAGGAGTACAGGATCCGAGTGGTGAATATTTCTGTCGGCACGACATATCGTACCAGGAATGACAAGGATGTTCTGGTGCGCGGCGTGGAACAGCTCTGGGATCAGGGACTGGTGGTCGTTGCGGCAGCGGGAAACCAGGGACCGGAGCCGGGCAGTATCACTGCTCCGGGGTGCAGCAAAAAGGTGATCACGGTGGGTTCCAGCGATATGCTTATGGGAAAAGAGGGAATCTCCGGGCGAGGGCCGACGTTTGAGTGTGTCTGTAAACCGGATCTGGTGGCACCGGGACGCCGGATCATGTCGTGTGCGGCCGGGGCGGGAAATACGTATGGAATGAAAAGCGGTACGTCGATGTCCACGCCAATGATCTCCGGGGCGGCGGCACTTGCACTGGAAAAAGATCCCATGCTCACCAACGTAGATATCAAGATGATGCTCCGCGACAGCGCAGACGACCTCGGTCTTCCGAAAAATCAGCAGGGATGGGGAAAATTTAACTGTAAAAAGTTCCTTTCGCTGTGATTTTCAGGAAAATTCACAGAATTTACTTTGGTAAAGCCTGAAAGTATTGACGGGAATGATTTTTTTCGTTACAATGGAACAAATCGTTGCTGTAAATAGCGACAGCAAACCAGTGATATGCAGAGAGGAGAACATTATGAAAAAAATTCAGATGACAACGCCATTAGTCGAAATGGACGGAGATGAGATGACCAGAATTCTCTGGAAGATGATCAAGGACGAATTATTACTTCCGTATATTGATCTGAATACAGAATACTATGACCTTGGTCTTGCACACCGCAATGATACCGATGACCAGGTAACCATCGATGCAGCAGAAGCAACCAAGAAATATGGTGTTGCAGTTAAATGTGCGACCATCACTCCAAACCACGCACGTATGGAAGAATACGACCTCAAGAAAATGTACAAGAGCCCGAACGGAACAATCCGTGCGATTCTGGACGGAACTGTATTCCGTGCCCCGATCGTAGTAAAGGGAATCGAGCCATGCGTACGCAACTGGAAGAAACCGATCACTCTTGCACGTCACGCATATGGGGACATTTACAAGAACACAGAGATGTACGTTGACAAACCGGGTAAAGTAGAGCTTGTCTATACTTCCGAGGATGGAGAAGAGAAACGTGCTCTGGTACAGGAATTCAAGGCTCCGGGAGTTGCCATGGGTATGCACAACATGGAAGCTTCTATTGAGAGTTTTGCAAGAAGCTGCTTCAACTATGCACTGGATACCAAGCAGGATGTATGGTTTGGCGCGAAGGATACCATTTCCAAGACTTACGATGCCAAATTTAAACAGGTCTTCCAGACAGTATTTGACAATGAGTTCAAGGAGAAATTCGAGGAAGCAGGTCTTACTTACTTCTACAGCCTGATCGATGATATCGTAGCCCGTGTCATGAAAGCAGAGGGTGGATTTATCTGGGCATGCAAGAACTACGATGGAGATGTTATGAGTGATATGGTATCTTCTGCATTTGGTTCTCTTGCGATGATGACATCTGTTCTTGTTTCTCCGAACGGATACTATGAGTATGAAGCTGCTCACGGAACGGTACAGAGACATTATTATCGTCATCTGGAGGGCGGCGAGACTTCCACAAACTCCGTTGCAACCATCTTTGCATGGACAGGAGCACTACGCAAACGTGGGGAACTCGATGGAAATCAGGAACTTGCACAGTTCGCAGACAAACTGGAAGAAGCAACTCTTTCCACCATCGAATCCGGAAAGATGACCAAAGACCTGGCACTGATCACCAGCATTGAGAATCCGACCGTACTGAACAGCGAGCAGTTTATCCTTGCGATCAGAGAGACTCTGGATACATTACTTTAATTTAAAAATACATCAAAAAATAAAAATGGGAAACCCAAGGCATTACGCCAGGGTTTCCCATTTTTCGTAGAGTTCTTCAAGTTCTTGTTGGATTTTGTCTTTTTCGCGGCTGAGTTCTGCACAGCGTCCGACGTTGGTGCAGACATCCGGGAGAACCAGTGTTTCATCGATTTCTTTATCGCGGGTTTCGAGTTCTTCGATCCGCGCTTCTGTTTTCTTAAGTTCTGCTTCCTGCTTACGCTTACGTGCCTGTTCTTCTTTCTGCTGCTGCCAGGTGAGCTTTCCTTCAGATGCTGTGGCTGGTGCGGTTTCCTGCACAGTTACAGTTTCCTGCTGCACCGGAGCGTATTTCTCAGTGAGTTCTTCTTTTTTCTCAAGGTAGTAATCGTAATCACCGATATAGTTGACAACGGCCTGATTGGTCAGTTCCAGGATCCTGGTCGCGGTCTGGTTGATGAAATATCGGTCATGAGAAACATAAAAGACCGTACCGGTGTAACTGTTCAGCGCTTCTTCGAGGATTTCTTTGGAAGCGATATCAAGGTGGTTGGTCGGCTCATCGAGGATCAGGAAGTTTGCCTCGGAGAGCATCAGCTTCGCGAGGGAAACACGGCCGCGCTCACCACCGGAGAGAGAGGAGATCACTTTGAAAACATCATCACCGGTAAAGAGGAAGGCGGCGAGCATGTTTCGAATCTCTGTCTCGGTAAGTGTCGGGTAAGTATCGGAAATTTCCTCAAAGATCGTCTTCTCCGCGTGGAGTACATGGTGTTCCTGGTCATAATATCCGATCTGAACCTTGGAGCCCAGGGAAAAAGTTCCTGAGTCTGCCGGGATAAGATCGTTGAGGATCTTGAGCATGGTCGTCTTGCCGGTACCGTTGTTTCCGATCAGGGCAACGCGCTCACCACGCTTGATCTGGAAAGAGATATCGGTAAAAAGTGTCTGCTCAGGAAAGCTCTTGGAAAGTTCTTCTACCGTGAGAACATCGTTTCCACTGACAACTCTCGGTTCCAGAGAAAGCCGCATCTGGCTCTGGACCTCGGTCGGTTTCTCGATCCGCTGGATCTTACCGAGCATTTTTTCACGGCTTTCTGCGCGGCGGATGGATTTCTCACGGTTGAAGGATTTCAGCTTGACGATGACGGCTTCCTGATGCTTGATGTCTCTCTGCTGGTTAAGGTAAGCCTTGTACTGTGCGTCACGAAGCTGTGCTTTCTTTTCGGCGTAAGCGGAGTAATTGCCACTGTACATGCGGACCTGGGCGGCATCAATCTCAATGACCTTCGTTACAACTTTATCAAGGAAATAACGGTCATGGGAGACGATAAATACAGCACCCGGATAATTCAGAAGATAAGTTTCCAGCCAGGAAATACTCTCCATGTCGAGGTGGTTGGTCGGCTCATCGAGGAGAAGAATGTCCGGCTTGGAGATCAGGAGTTTACCAAGAGCGACACGGGTCTTCTGTCCACCGGAGAGGGTTTCGACCTGTTTGGCAAAATCTTCGTCCGTAAAGCCAAGACCCTTGAGGACACCCATCAGCTCGCTCTTGTAGGCATAGCCGTTTTCCAGCTCAAATTCGTGGGTCAGGCGGGTGTAGGTGTTCATCAGACGGTCAAGTTCCTCGCCGGAAGTGTTTTTCATCTGGACTTCGATCGCACGCATGCGGTCTTCCATGTCGATGATGTACTGCTTGGTTGTGAGCAGTTCCTCATAGACGGTGCGGTGTCCGCTGACATCCTGATACTGTGCGAGATAACCGATCTTCTTGTCCTTCATCAGAACGACCTGACCGGAATCCGCAGAAATTTCATTCATTATAATACGGAGAAGGGTTGTCTTACCTGCTCCGTTGTTGCCGATGAGAGCGGCTTTTTCACGCTCTTCTATATGAAATGAGGCATCGTTCAAAATGACTTTTTCGCCAAAAGATTTGCTGATGCCCTGACACGATAAAATCATAAATATTCCTCCAAAGTCAATATACGCTATGATTATAAGGTTAAATGATGGCTTTGTAAAGGAAATTTCCTCAAAAATTGTATAGATTTGACAACATTGATTGACAATAAAATAACATTTCGGTATAATTAACAGGAAAGTATAAGGAGGGGACAACGGTGGAAGCAAAACAGATATCAAAAGCTGTAATTAAGAGACTGCCCCGGTATTATCGCTATCTTGGCGAGTTACTGGAAGACAATGTTGAACGTATATCTTCCAATGATCTTAGTAAGAAAATGCGTGTCACAGCATCGCAGATCCGCCAGGATTTGAATAATTTTGGAGGATTTGGGCAGCAGGGATACGGTTATAATGTGAAATATCTCTATACAGAAATCGGTAAGATCCTTGGACTGGATGAGGTACATCCGATGATCATCATCGGTGCCGGTAATCTTGGACAGGCACTTGCCAATTACGTTGACTTTGAAAAACGTGGTTTTAAGCTGGAAGGGATTTTTGATGTCAATCCGGTACTGGAGGGCATCGCGGTCCGTGGAATTGAGATCCAGATGATCAGTAATCTCCCATTCTTCCTCAGAGAGAAGAATATTGAGATTGCGATTCTCACACTGCCGAAGAACAAGGCGAAGGATATGGCAGATATCCTGATCGAGAATGGTATCAAGGCAATCTGGAATTTTGCACATATCGATCTGGAGACTCCGGAGGATGTCATTGTAGAGAACGTACATCTTTCTGAGAGTCTGATGACGTTATCTTACAATCTCAGTCAATATCGTCAGGAACACGTGGAAGAGCAGCAATCATAACATGAGGACAGCAAGAGGCTGTTACCCGGCTCCTTAATGAAGGCGGCTGCGTAACAGCTTTTTGCTTTGTATCGTATATCGAGGAGATATCAGATGAAACGAATTGTAGGCGGATCGGAAATGAAAGCACTGGATGGCTGCACCATTACCGGAATGGGAGTTCCGTCCTGTGTGCTGATGGAACGGGCGGCACTGGCTGTTGTGGATGCAATGGAAGGACATTTTGCGGAAATGTCACAGAAACAGCGGATCTTGTGCGTCTGCGGAGGCGGGAACAACGGCGGAGACGGAGTCGCAATCGCCAGGATCCTGCATCTGCATGGATATAACGCGGAAATCTATATGCTCGGAAATCCGGATCACCGCACAAAGGAAACACGCCGCCAGCTTAAGATCGCAGAGAATTATCAGGTTCCTCTGGTGAATAACCTGGCAGCAGGAGAATATACTACTATAGTAGATGCCATCTTCGGCGTTGGGCTTGACCGCTCGATCGAAGGAAAATACAGAGAAGTCATTCAGGCTTTAAATGAGGTTTCTGCATGGAAAGTGGCGGTAGATCTGCCGTCCGGGGTATGCAGCAACACGGGCAGAGAGCTTGGAATCGCATTTCGTGCGGATCTGACGGTGACGTTTGCATTCTGTAAAACAGGCTTGTGTTTTTATCCAGGCAAAAATTTTGCGGGAAAAATTGTTGTAGCAGATGTCGGCATCTACGAGAATCCGGATCTTCCGACACGGAAAGCGGCACTTGAGAAAAAAGATCTCCAGAAGCTTCCTCTACGCGCCGCGAATGGGAACAAGGGTACGTTTGGCAAGGTTCTTGTCGTTGCCGGAAGCAAAGGAATGTGCGGGGCAGCGTATCTCTGTGCAGAGGGCGCCTTCGCTGCCGGAGCCGGGATGGTCAAGATCCTGACGGATGAGGAGAATCGCATTCCACTGCAGACGCTTCTTCCGGAGGCGATGTTTGCAGATGATGCTGGCGGCAACGAAGCATGGGTTAATGCAATGCACTGGTGCGACATTGTGGTGATCGGACCAGGACTTGGACAGTCTGAGAAAAGTGCACGGAAAACAGAATTTTATCTTGCCCATGCGCAGAGAATGGGGAAACCTGTGATCATGGATGCGGATGGACTGAACCTGCTCTCGAAACATCCGGAGTGGAAGAAATATCTTCAGCACAGTCAGGTGATCTGTACTCCGCATCTTGGCGAGACGAGTCGGCTGAGTGAAAATTTTATGACTTCTAAAAATAGCGGATTGTTTTCAGAAGCAGCGGATCGGGCACTCTCCATACCGGAAATTCAGCAAAATCTCATTTGGACAGCATCGAATTTTGCAAGGGAAAATGGCGTGGTCTGTGTGCTCAAAGATGCAGTGACTGTTGTTGCAGATCCGAAGAGGGATTTTTGCTGGATCAATCAAAGCGGGAATCCAGGAATGGCGACTGCGGGAAGCGGGGATGTCCTGTCGGGGATCTTGGCAGGGGTTCTGTGTGCATTCCGTTCAGATCCGGAGAATACGGTGGATCTGGCAAAGCAGGCGGCTTTTGGCGTATTCCTTCACGGGCTGGCAGGAGATAAGGCTGTCGAGGAAAAAGGCACTTACGGAATGAAAGCCGGAGACATTGCGCGGGCAGCGGCGAAAGTTCTTAAAGACAGAGAAACTATGCAGGAACTCTGATAAGTTTCAAAAATCCAGATAAAAATAATTGCATTACGCAGTAAGGAGATAAAGATCATGAAAAAATTCGAAAGAGTAAAGGCCGTCGTATCCCTGGATGCGATCGCACATAACTTTGCAGAGATGAAGAAAAACATTGCCAAGGGTACCAAGATCGTTGCTGTCATCAAGGCAGACGGATATGGACATGGCGCAGAGGCGATCGCACGTCTGATCGAAGACTATGACTATATCTGGGGATTTGCAGTTGCGACACCGGAGGAAGCATTGCAGCTTCGTACCTTTGGTGTGAAAAAACCGATTCTGATCCTTGGAATCGTTTTTGAAGAATATTTCACACAAATGATCGCAAAGGAGATCCGTTTAACTGTCTGCACCTATGAGATGGCACAGAAACTTTCAGAAGAAGCGCAGCGTCAGGGAAGAGATGTACATATCCATATCGGTCTTGATACCGGTATGAGCCGTATTGGATTTGCAGACAGACAGGAAAGTGTCGAAGAGATCAAAAAGATCTCCCAGCTTCCAAATCTGAAGATCGAGGGAATGTTCACTCATTTTGCAAGAGCAGACGAGACAGACAGAAGCCCGGCGATCGACCAGCTTAACCGTTATCTGAATTTTGCAAAACTTCTGGAGGATGCAGGCATTCAGATCCCGATGAAGCACTGCTCTAACAGCGCAGGGATCATCCGTGTGCCGGAGGCAAACTTAAATGCAGTCCGTGCGGGTATTACGATCTATGGAATCTATCCTTCCAATGAAGTGGAGAGAGATATCGTGAAACTGATCCCGGCAATGGAACTCAAGAGCCATATTTCTTACATCAAAACCGTGGAACCAGGAGCGGCGTTCAGCTATGGCGGAACGTTTACTGCCAAGAAAGAAATGAAAGTCGCAACGATCCCGGTGGGATACGCAGACGGCTATCCGCGTTCTCTTTCCAATAAGGGATGGGTTCTGATCCACGGCAAAAAGGCGCCGATCCTTGGAAGAGTCTGCATGGATCAGTTCATGGTAGATATCACAAAAATCCCGGACGCAAAGGCCGGAGATGAAGTGACTCTGATCGGAAAAGACGGCAAGGAGTTCATAAGCATTGAGAAGTTTGGTGATCTTTCCGGACGTTTTTCCTATGAATTTGCCTGTGATATCAGCAAACGAGTGCCGAGAGTCTACATCAAAGACGGCAAAGAATGGGGAGAGCTGACCTTCTTTAACTAGATAACAGCGTAAAATACCACACATGTATACACGAGAAAAAAATGGAAATACTAATTTCTGAGAAAAAGAATGGAGCTGTCATAAACAGACAGTAACAGAAGAATCGGAGTGTGAATTGTGTGGTAATTAAAAGAGGGGATATCTTTTATGCAGATCTGCGGCCTGTGGTCGGAAGCGAGCAGGGCGGGATCCGTCCGGTGCTGATCATTCAGAATGATGTCGGCAACCGGCACAGCCCGACTGTGATCTGTGCAGCAATTACATCAAAGATGAACAAGGCGAAGCTGCCGACACATATAGAGATCGATGCGTCTGCGTATGGCATTGAGAGGGATTCGGTGATCCTTCTGGAACAACTGCGGACGATCGACAAGCGGAGACTCAAGGATAAAGTCTGTCATCTTGACCAGGCGATGCTTGATAAGGTGAACCATGCGCTGGAAATCAGCCTGGAGCTTACTTTTTGAGCAGTTATTCTTGACGAATCCGAAGGAAAGTGCTATATTTTATCAGTAATTATGCAGGTTTACCGGCTTTTTAGCAGGGTTTACAAAAAGATAAGAAACAAAAGGAGAACGAGAGAAATGTCAGGACATTCAAAATTTGCGAACATCAAGCATAAAAAAGAAAAAAATGATGCCAAAAAAGGTAAGATCTTTACCGTGATCGGTCGTGAAATCGTTATGGCAGTCAAAGCTGGCGGTTCGGATCCGAACAACAACAGCAAACTTCGTGATGTTATCGCGAAAGCAAAAGCAAACAACATGCCGAACGATACGATCGACCGTGGTATCAAGAAGGCAGCAGGTGCTGATTCTGCTGACAACTACGAGCATGCTACTTATGAAGGTTATGGTCCGAACGGTGTTGCGATCATCGTTGAGACTCTGACTGACAACAAGAACCGTACAGCAAGTAACGTAAGAAACGCTTTCACCAAGGGATATGGAAGCATCGGAACACAGGGATGTGTATCCTTCATGTTCGACCAGAAAGGTCAGATCATCATCGACAAAGAAGAGTGCGAGATGGATGCTGACGATCTGATGATGACTGCACTGGATGCAGGCGCAGAGGATTTCAGCGAAGAAGAAGACAGCTACGAAGTACTTACCGCTCCGGATGATTTCAGCGCAGTAAGAGAAGCACTGGAGCAGGCTGGCGTACCGATGCTTGAGGCACAGGTTGCCATGGTTCCACAGACATACGTAGAGCTTACAGACGAGAAGGATATCAAGAACCTTCAGAAGACTCTGGACCTCCTCGATGAAGATGATGACGTCACAGATGTCTGGACAAACTGGGACGAATGATCTCGTACAACGTATAAAAATCCATATGTTTACACAGAATACCTCCATGAACAATCACATGGAGGTATTTTTATGTCCGAAAAAAATGACGAAAAACAGAAAGAGCTTGACCGGAGAGAGCAGGAGAATAAAGAGATCAAAGAGACCGGAGAGGTGACGCTGGATCAGAACAGGAGAAATCATAAGATTGAACTTCTGACGATCATCGGTGAGGTGGAAGGGCACGATGCGGCTCCTTCGCAGAGCAAGACGACCAAGTATGAACATGTGCTGCCAAAACTTGCGATGATCGAGGATGATGAGGAGATCGAGGGCCTTCTGATCCTTCTGAACACGGTCGGCGGTGATGTGGAGGCAGGACTTGCGATCGCGGAGATGATCGCGTCTTTAAGTGTTCCTACCGTTTCTCTTGTACTCGGAGGCGGGCATTCCATCGGAGTTCCGATGGCTGTATCTGCGGATTATTCTTTTGTCGTGCCGAGTGCGACGATGGTCATCCATCCGGTCCGTTCCAGCGGCATGTTCATCGGCGTTGCCCAGACGTACCGCAATATGGAAAAGATCCAGGACCGTATCACCAGTTTTATTGCTTCACATTCCAGAGCGTCACAGCGACGTCTCGAAGAATTGATGCTGGATACCAGTCAGCTTGTAAAAGATGTCGGAACGCTTCTGGAAGGGGAGGAAACTGTAAGGGAGGGCCTGATCGATGAAGTCGGCGGAATCCGCGAAGCACTTGGGAAATTGCATCAGATGATAGAAGAAAAAAGAGGCTTAAAAGGGCTTTTTTTGTAAAAATACTATGAAAAAGCATGCATATTTAGTATGTTTTTGAATATTCCCCTTGTAACAGAAGCAATTTTAGCGTATTATTAATAGAGGATTGAATGAATATACGCTAGGAGGGGAACAATGTATAAGATTTTAAAAGCCGAAACACTGGCAGCCAAGATCCATCTCATGGTCGTACATGCACCGCGTGTAGCAAGCCATTGTCAGCCAGGACAGTTCATTATTGTTAAGATGGACGAGAAGGGTGAGAGAATTCCACTTACCATCTGCGATTACGATCGCGAAGAAGGAACTATTACCATCGTGTTCCAGGAAGTCGGAGCATCCACAATCAAGATGTCCGAATTAAAAGCAGGAGATTCTTTCCGTGACTTCGTAGGACCTCTGGGATGTCCTTCTGAGTTCGTTCATGAAGACATCGAAGAACTCAAGAAGAAAAAAATGGTATTCGTTGCCGGAGGTGTTGGTACAGCACCTGTTTACCCACAGGTAAAATGGCTCCATGAGCACGGAATCACCGCAGATGTGATCCTTGGCTCCAAGACTAAGGACATGGTGATCCTTGAGAAAGAACTTGCGGCTGTTTCCAACCTTTATGTTACAACAGACGACGGATCTTACGGCCGTTCCGGTATGGTAACCAAGACTCTCGAAGACCTTGTTACAAATGAAGGTAAGAGCTATGATGTCTGTGTTGCGATCGGACCGATGATCATGATGAAATTCGTCTGTCTCCTTACCAAGAAGCTTGGTATCCATACCATTGTCAGCATGAACCCGATCATGGTTGACGGAACAGGTATGTGCGGTGCCTGCCGTCTTCAGGTTGGCGATGAGATCAAATTTGCCTGCGTAGACGGACCGGAATTCGACGGACATCTCGTTGATTTCGATCAGGCTATGAAGAGAAGCCAGATGTACAAGACCGAAGAGGGACGTGCATTACTGAAGCTTCAGGAAGGCGATACCCATCACGGCGGATGCGGACAGTGCGGAGGTGACAAGTAATGGCAGATGCAAAAATGTTAAATAAAGTTCCTGTAAGAGAGCAGGATCCGAAGGTACGTGCAACAAACTTTGAAGAAGTTTGTCTTGGATACAATCAGGAAGAAGCAGTAGAAGAAGCACAGAGATGTTTAGGCTGCAAGAAACCGAAATGTGTAGAGGGATGTCCGGTATCCATCAACATTCCAGGATTCATCGAGCAGATCAAAGAAGGCAACATCGAAGAAGCATACAAGGTGATCGGATTATCTTCCGCTCTTCCGGCTATCTGCGGTCGTGTATGTCCACAGGAATCCCAGTGTGAGGGACAGTGTATCCGCGGTAAGAAGGGCGAGGCTGTTTCCATCGGTAAACTGGAGAGATTCGTTGCTGACTACGCTCTGGAGCATGACATCAAACCAGCTGGAGCAGAAGTTAAGAATGGACACAAAGTTGCAGTTATCGGTTCCGGTCCGTCCGGACTTACCTGTGCAGGAGATCTTGCAAAAGCAGGTTATGATGTAACTGTATTCGAGGCTCTTCATGAGCTCGGCGGCGTTCTTGTTTATGGTATCCCGGAATTCCGTCTTCCAAAACAGAAAGTCGTTAAGAAAGAAATCGAAAAAGTCAAAGAACTTGGCGTTAAATTCGAAACAAACGTTGTCATCGGTAAATCCACAACCATCGACCAGCTGATCGAGGACGAAGGATTTGAAGCTGTATTCATCGGCTCCGGTGCAGGTCTTCCGATGTTCATGGGAATCCCGGGAGAGAACGCAAGCGGCGTATTCTCCGCAAACGAATACCTGACAAGAAGCAACCTGATGAAAGCATTCGATGATTCTTATGATACACCGATCGCAGCAGGCAAGAAAGTTGCCGTTGTCGGCGGTGGTAACGTAGCAATGGATGCTGCAAGAACAGCTCTGAGACTTGGTGCAGAAGTACATATCGTATACAGAAGAAGTGAAGCAGAGCTTCCTGCACGAGCAGAGGAAGTTCATCACGCTAAGGAAGAGGGAATTATCTTTGATCTTCTTACCAATCCGAAGGAAATCCTTGTTGATGAGAGCGGACATGTAAACGGTATGAAGGTTGTTAAGATGGAACTCGGCGAGCCGGATGCTTCCGGAAGACGTCGTCCTGTAGAAATCCCAGGATCTGAGTATGACATGGATGTAGATACTGTTATCATGTCACTTGGTACTTCCCCGAACCCGCTGATCTCTTCTACAACCAAGGGACTTGAGATCAACAAGAGAAGATGTATCGTTGCTGAGGAAGAAACCGGTAAGACATCCAAAGACGGCGTATATGCCGGCGGTGATGCCGTTACAGGTGCAGCTACTGTTATCCTTGCCATGGGAGCAGGTAAAGCTGGAGCCAGAGGTATCGATGAATATCTCAAAAATAAATAATATTTAAATGCAGGAAATCCCGGTCAACTCCATGTTGAGCTGATCGGGATTTTTTGTTTCACAAACAAATGTTTGGAAACTTGTAAGTTAAAAAAAAATATGTTATACTGACCAGTGTTGATGTGTCGCAACAGTAACAATAAGACACAGACTGTATGAAAAGAAAAGGAAAAGAGTATGACAGTTTTATATGTTATTTTATTAGCTATTGTACAGGGAATTACAGAGTTTCTTCCTGTAAGCAGTTTCGGACATCTCAGTATTCTTGAGAATTTTTTTGGAATGGATCATAATGCTGGTGTTTTGCTGGAAGCCATGCTGCATGTGGGTACTCTCGGTGCTGTGTTTATGACTTTTCAGAAGGATATCAGGCACATTCTTTACGAGATTCTGGACATGACCATGGATATCGTAGGAAATTTTCATTTGTATTTCTACAACAAAAGAACCGGCAAGCAGCTTCATTATGCCAGAATCATCAGCAATACATATCGTAAGTTTGTCGTGCTGCTTCTTGTTTCCATGATCCCGACGATGTTTCTGGGATATACGTCAAGGAGACTGGTTGTGCTGGTCGCAGATTCCACTCTGGTTTCAAGTGCAGGACTTCTGATCACAGGAATTGTCCTGCTTGTGATCGACCTCAGCCGGGCAGGCGGTACGAAGGCTGCCAAGGATGCAAGTCTTTCTAATGCAATGTGGATTGGAATCAGCCAGGGACTTTCTGTCTTTCCGGGACTTTCCAGAAGTGGTCTGACGATCAGTGCAGGACTGATGAGCGGGTTCAGCCGTACTTTTGCAGTGAAATATTCTTATATTTTATCTATTCCGGCAATTCTGGGATCACTGGTTATGGAACTGGGACAGTTTGGTTCGCCTGCTATGACAGTAGGGCTTGGTTTTACTTATGTACTCGGAATGGTTATTTCAGGTATTGTGGCATCTTTTGTGATCCGCTATTGTCTGAAGCTTGTTCAGAAAGGCAGATTTCGTGGATTTGCTATTTATTGTTTTGTGATCGGTTTTGTGACACTGATCATGAATTATGTGGTTACTATTCACAGGTAGTATTCCGCGAGGCGTTTTGCCATGAATATGGCAAAATCCCGAGACATACAGGGCAAAATGCCATCACCGAAGGTGATTTGGAATGCATTTTGACCAAGTTACTGTGAACGGAGTGAACAGTAACATTATATGCTTTAGGCAGCCGGGGCTTCAGACTTCGTGAAGCTATAGCTGTGAGTTGAAATAGTAGGAGGGTGCCCGAAATGGCAGCAAAGAAACAAAGTAACAGAAGAGGAACCACCAAGGCCACTTCCAGGAGAAAAACCGCCGGAAAGAAAGCAGCTGCAAAGAAAACGACTACAAAGAAGCAGGGAGTTACCAGTGGATTCCAGACAGAGATTATTCTCTGGATTTTCTTTGCGGCTTCAGTGATTCTGATCATCAGCAATCTTGGGATGGGAGGAACTGTTGGAGGCAGTATCAGTAAGGCATCTTTTGGAATTATGGGGCTTCTGGCATATCTTTTTCCGGTTTTGCTTTTTGGATGTGCAGTATTTCTTATATCCAACAGGAAAAATCTGCTTGCATATAAGAAAGTTCTGGCAGGAATTATATTCTGGATCTTCCTGTGCGGTCTGATCCAGCTTCTGACAGAGGGATATATGGCAGACACTACCTTTTCGGAATATTACAGAATTTCGTCTGAATACCATACGGGAGGCGGTGTGATCGGAGGCGCGATCTGTATTTCAACCACTTCCGCATTTGGTGTGGTTGGCGGATGTGTGATTATTCTGCTTGTATTGTTAATTACGATGATCCTGGTTACGCAGAAATCTTTCTTCGGATTTATCTTTCGCGTCTGGGACGGGATCTGTGAGCTGGCAAGAGGCGGTCACGAGCGTTATATGGAAGGACAGCCGGAAAGAGATCTCAGGAGAGAACTCCGCCAGCAGGAAAGGAAACTACGCAGGGAACAGAGACAGGCAGAGCGTATGAAAGCTCTGAAGGAAGCACTTACAGAAGAAGCAGATGATGAGGACGAGCCTGAACAGAAATCAAGGAAACATGAATTTCTTGAGGGAACCAAACTGACACCGCCTGCGAAGCCGGAACTGACACCGCTTCCGGCAGAGGAGATGCCACTTCCGCAGGAATCTGTCAAGACGGAGGAAAGCAGTCAGGGACAGCTGGAATTCAGGATTCAGAGAGCAGAAGCAGTCAGAGATTCTGAGGATGAGAATTCAGCTCCTGCTTTTCCGGATTTTTCCAGACAGGAAGCACCGATGGAGAAAGAAAAAATTCCTGCTGCATATCAGGATGAACCAGAAGAAGAAATTCCAGAAACCATAATACCGGAGATTCAGAGCGAACCGGTAGAAGAAACGCCAGATGAAGAAGAGGACGCATATCAGGGAGCTGACTGGCAGGAACAGCTTAAGAGAGAGGTTTGGCCGGAACATACGGCAGAGGTGCAGACAGCAGAACAGCCGGCCGCAGAATCTACGACATCTCAGAAAAAGAATCCGAAATCTTCTGAGCAGGAAATCCAGAGTGGTATTACCAATATTCAGAAAGAAATTACTTCCGCACCTTCTGAAGTTCCAAAGGAATACCATTATCCACCGCTGAAACTTCTGAAACGTGGAGATGGCAAATCGCAGGGAGACTCTGATGCACATCTTCGCAAGACAGCTAAGAAACTACAGGAAACCCTGCACAACTTTGGCGTGAATGTCACAATCACAAATGTGAGCTGCGGTCCTACCGTAACCCGTTATGAATTACAGCCGGAGATGGGAGTCAAGGTAAGCAAGATCGTCAATCTCGCAGATGATATCAAACTGAATCTTGCGACTCCGGATATCCGTATCGAGGCTCCGATCCCGGGCAAGGCTGCTGTAGGGATCGAGGTCCCTAATAAGGAAAATCATGCGGTCATGCTCCGGGAGATCCTGCAGTCCCAGGAATTTCAGGGGGCGAAATCCAAACTGTCCTTTGCTGTAGGTAAGGATATTGCGGGCAAACCGGTAGTCACAGATATTGCCAAGATGCCGCACCTTCTGATCGCAGGTGCGACCGGTTCCGGTAAATCTGTATGTATCAATACACTGATCATCAGTATTCTGTACAAAGCATCGCCGGAGGAAGTCAAGCTTATCATGATCGACCCGAAGGTGGTTGAGTTAAGTGTCTATAATGGCATCCCGCATCTGTTCATCCCGGTCGTCACAGACCCAAAGAAAGCTGCAGGAGCACTCAACTGGGCAGTGTCCGAGATGATGAGTCGTTATAATACTTTTGCTGAGTACGGCGTTCGAAATCTGGGTGAATATAACCGCAAGATCAGTAACATGGCAGTTCCGGAGGGTGGAACCCCGCAGAAACCGATGCCGCAGATCGTGATCATCGTAGACGAGCTTGCGGACCTTATGATGGTCGCACCGGGAGAGGTAGAGGATGCGATCTGCCGTCTGGCACAGCTTGCACGTGCAGCAGGCATCCATCTGATCATTGCGACGCAGAGACCGTCTGTCAATGTCATCACAGGACTGATCAAGGCGAATATGCCGTCGAGGATTGCATTCTCTGTTTCCTCTGGCGTCGATTCACGAACGATCCTCGATATGAACGGTGCAGAGAAGCTGCTCGGAAAAGGTGATATGCTGTTTTATCCGCAGGGATATCAGAAACCGGCCAGACTGCAGGGGGCTTTTGTCTCCGATGAGGAAGTCAGCAGCATTGTGGAATTCCTTGCGGATAAGAATCCGAAAGTGACATATAATCCGCAGATCGAGCAGCAGGTAAATACGATCAGCCTCTCAGGCGGTTCTTCCGGTGGAAATGATGAGAATGATATCTACTTTGTGGATGCAGGCAAATTCATCATTGAGAAAGAAAGGGCTTCGATCGGTATGCTGCAGAGAATGTTCAAGATCGGCTTTAACAGGGCAGCAAGGATCATGGACCAGCTTTCTGATGCCGGCGTGGTCGGTCCGGAGGAAGGCACGAAGCCACGTAAGGTCCTGATGTCCATGGAAGAATTTGAAACTTATATAGAGGAACATAACGTATAATGGAAATCCGTATTTTAACAGTTGGTAAGATCAAAGAAAAATATCTGAATGACGGCATTGCTGAGTATGCAAAGCGTTTAAGCCGTTACTGCAAACTGACATTCTGCCAGGTTCCGGATGAGAAGACACCGGATAAGGCTTCTGATGCATTGAACGAACAGATCAAGGCGACAGAGGCAGAGCGTCTGATGAAGCACATCCGTGACAATGACTATGTGATCGCGCTTGCGATCGACGGCAAAATGCTGGATTCTGTACAGCTGTCACAGAAGATCGGACAGCTTGGAGTAGAGGGAAAGAGTTCGATCGCGTTTGTGATCGGCGGTTCTCTGGGGCTTGGAGATAAAGTCCTTGACCGTGCTGATTTTAAACTGAGCTTTTCCAGGATGACTTTCCCTCATCAGTTGATGCAGATGATCCTTTTGGAGCAGATCTACCGGGGATACCGGATTCTGAACCATGAGCCTTATCATAAATAATTTTTTACAAGAAAAGGAGGAAACAAAGATGACAACAGAACGTGTAGAAAATATGGCAGGCGGCCAGGGACATGCACTGATCAAGCGCCTTCTGGACGAAAAACAGTTAAATGGCAAATGCAGACTATATGCAGAGGTGACTCTGGAGCCGGGATGTTCTCTTGGATACCATGAGCATCACAATGAGAGTGAGACCTATTATATCCTTTCCGGAAAGGGAATCTACAGCGACAATGGAACACTCCGCATGGTAAGTGCCGGAGATGTGACCTTTACACCGGACGGCCAGGGACATGGCCTTACAAACAGCGGCGATGAAGATCTTGTTTTCATGGCACTGATCATTCTGGACTAAGGAAGAGGGAGGCTGTCCAATGGCGGCTGAGTTAAATACAACGAAATTTGAGAAATTTATATCGGACTATCCGATCTATGAATACCGTCTTCTGGACGCGAAGGCTTTGTCAGTGGCAGAACGGGTGCGGATCGTCTGTCAGCAGGAATGCGAACGTTACGGAACGACCTGGGCCTGTCCACCGGCGGTTGGAACCCTTAAGGAATGTGAGGACAGAATCCACAGTTATGACCGTGCTGTCTTTTTTTCCAGCGTAGCAGAGGTTTCTGACATTATGAATATGGAGGAAATGCTTTCTACCAGAGATGCACATGAAGAACTTACGACCGCTGTGGCAGAATATCTTAAAGGTGAGGGATTTGATACCTTTACCCTTTCGACAGAATCCTGTGATATCTGTAAGGAATGCGCTTATCTTAAGGGCGAGCCATGCAGACATCCGGAGAGGATGCACCCCTGTCTTGAAAGCCACGGTGTTGTAGTCAGTGAGATCGTAGAGCGTGAGGTAATGGAATATAATCTTGGCGGAAATACGATCCTGTGGTTTTCTATGGTACTGTTCCGTGAACCAAAATAAAACTTCATAAAAAGTCTAAATAAAAATCTCCGGCATATATTTAAAAGAAAAGCCGGAGATTTTTTCTATGAAAAAGAAAGAGCAATGGAGGGAAAACCTGGTGGAGGCACTGGAGATCCCACGGGATCTGGCTTTAAAAGAATCGGTTTTTACGGTTACCGGCAAGAGCCAGATACAGATAGGAAATTACAGAAGTATCCTTCGTTATGAGCCGCAGGAACTGATCATCCTGACATTTTCCGGCAAACTGGTGGTCCATGGGAAAGGCTTGAAAATCCTGTGGTATACACCGGAAGAGATGCAGATAGAGGGGATTCTGTCAGAAATAATCCTGGAACGATAGAGGTGTTTATGGAAAAGCTGATCTGCTTTTGGAAGGGTTGCATAAAGATTCAGGTCCGGGGAGAACAGACGGAGCGTTTTCTGAACCTCTGCCGGGGAAGAAAAATCTGCATCCGAAATCTTTGCTGTCATCCTGATGGAGCTCTGACAGGGATTCTCGCTGTGAAAGATTTTTTTCTTCTTGGTCCGCTCTGTCGGAAGACAGGTGTCAGGATACATATTGTTGAAAAACATGGACTGCCCTTCTTTTTTTATCGAAGTAAAAAAAGAAAGGCATTTTTTCTTGGGATTTTGCTGTGCATTGGACTTCTTATATTTTTATCAGGACATATCTGGAATATTCGGATCGAGGGTAACAGACAATGTAGTACAGGCGAGATCCTGGAGTTTCTGGCCGATCAGGGTATTACACATGGGATTTCAAGAAAAAAGATAAACTGTAGTGAGATTGCCGCGGCAGTCCGGGAAAAATATCCGGAAATCACCTGGGTTTCTGCAAAACTGGAGGGAACCAGGCTGACCCTTGAAGTGCAGGAGGGGATTTTTACAGGAGATGATATGCCAAAGGAGCAGACTGCCAGCAACCTGGCAGCAGAGAAGGACGGAACAATCGTAAAAATGGTCACCCGTGCAGGAGTCCCGCTGCTTCATCCGGGCGATACCTGCAAAAAAGGGGATATTCTGGTCTCTGGTGTGCTGGAACTGAAGAATGACAGTCAGGAAGTTTATCAATATCAATATGTAAAAGCAGATGCGGATGTCTATATCCAGTACAAACTGGCGTATTATCACGAAGTTCCGATGGAGTATCAGGAAGAAGTTTTTGCAGGAACAGAAAAAAAGGGCGGCTGTGTCCGGCTGGGAAACTGGATCTTTACTTTCGGGGGAAAGAAAGAAAACGGATGGCAACAATCTGTTGAATATCATCACTGGCAGGTAACAGAGAACTTTTTTCTTCCTGCATCTTATGGGAAAATCGTCAGAAAAGAATATCGTAAAACCGCAAAAAAACGCACAGAAAAAGAGGCAAAGATCGTATCATGGGAGATTTTACAGGCTTATGAGAAAAAATTAATGGAAAAAGGGCTTCAAATATCTGCAAATAATGTTAAAATAGAGGTTGACCATAAGACCTGCATCAGCAAAGGGTCTTTGGAAATCATAGAAAAAACCGGAAGGGAGGTTCCCGTAGAAATACAGGAGCAGCCCGAAGAAAGGACAACAGAGAATGACTAACAGCATTATTGAGTTACACACTCAGGTCCCCGCAGATCTGGAGGGAAATGTGTTCGGCCAGTTTGACGAGCATCTCAAGCTGATCGAGCGCACCCTGAATGTAACACTGATATCCAGAGACGGCAGTTTAAAGATCCTGGGTACAGACGGAAGCGCAACTCAGGCGAAGAAGCTGATAGAAGAACTGGTAACACTTGCAGGCAAGGGAAATACCATTACCCGGCAGAATGTGACCTATGCACTGTCACTTGCCATGGAAGAGCGAAATCAGGTACTTACAGAGATAGATAAGGATTTTATCTGCAACACGATACAGGGACGCCCCATCAAGCCCAAGACTCTTGGACAGAAGGAATATGTAGAGCAGATCCGCAAAAAAATGATCGTATTCGGCATCGGACCGGCAGGAACCGGTAAGACTTATCTGGCAATGGCGATGGCGGTGACTGCATTCCGCAATGAGGAAGTCAGCCGTATCATCCTTACCAGACCGGCGATTGAGGCCGGAGAGAAACTTGGTTTTCTCCCGGGAGACCTTCAGAGCAAGGTAGACCCGTATCTCCGCCCGCTTTATGATGCTCTGTATCAGATCATGGGAGCAGACAGCTTTGCCAAGAATATGGAGCGCGGGCTGATCGAGGTTGCCCCGCTTGCTTATATGCGAGGACGTACCCTTGATAATGCGTTTATCATTCTGGATGAGGCACAGAATACGACACCGGCGCAGATGAAGATGTTCCTGACACGTATCGGCTTTGGCTCCAAGGTAGTTGTGACCGGTGACGCTTCCCAGAAGGACCTTCCGAGAGACGCGGTATCCGGACTTGATGTCGCTGCCAAAGTCCTTAAGAAGATTGATGATATCGGATTCTGCCAGCTTACCAGCAAGGATGTCGTGCGTCATCCACTGGTACAGCAGATCGTACAGGCTTACGATGACTATGAGAAGAAACAGAAGCCGGCAAGACGCACCACACGCCGCAGTGAGGAGAAGAAGAAATGACCATTCAGATCGAGTATGAAACCGAACGCAAATTAGAGATCCCTTATGAGAAACTCGCCGAGAAAGTAGCATCCCATATCCTGGAACTGGAGGAATGCCCGTATGAGATCAGCGTAAACCTGGTCATCACAGACAACGAAGAGATCCGCAAGGTAAATGCGGAATTTCGTCTGATCGATGCACCGACAGACGTGCTTTCTTTCCCGATGATCCCGTTTGAGAAACCGGCAGACTATTCTGTGATCGATGAGAAGGACGAATATTTTGACCTGGATACCGATGAACTACTTCTTGGAGATGTGATGATCTCCGTAGACAGAGTTTATTCCCAGGCACAGGAATACGGTCACAGCATTGAGCGCGAGTTCAGCTTCCTGTTTGCACACAGCATGCTTCATCTTCTCGGATACGACCATATGACTCCGGAAGAAGCTGCTGTCATGGAGAAAAAGCAGGCCAAAGCCCTCGATGATCTTGGAATCACCAGATAAACAATAAATGCTCTGCCGGGAAACGGCAATAAAATATACTTGGAGAGACATAACGATGAATTACCGTGAGATGTTAAAAGACAAAAAGCGTATTGTGGTAAAGGTAGGTTCTTCCTCTCTGATCCACAAAGAAACCAATAAACTGAACCTGCGTAAACTGGAAGTGCTGGTACGTGAATTGAGCGACCTTCACAATCAGGGCAAGGATGTGGTACTGGTAACTTCCGGTGCTGTTGCGGTAGGTGCTTCCGCTCTCGGACTTCATGAGAAACCGGCTGAACTTAAGAAGAAGCAGGCATGTTCCGCAGTAGGACAGGCAAAGCTTATGATGATCTATCAGAAACTTTTTGCGGAGTACAATCAGGTTGCGGCACAGATCCTGATGACCAAGAATACTATGGTCAACAATCTGAACCGTCACAATGCCAGAAATACATTTGAGGAACTTCTGAATGTCGGGGCAATTCCGGTCGTAAACGAAAATGACTCCATTTCCAGCTATGAGCTTGAGAAACTGGAATCTTTTGGTGATAATGATACCCTGTCAGCCGTCATCGCCGGACTGATCGGAGCCGATCTTCTGATCCTGCTTTCCGATATCGACGGACTGTTTACAGATGATCCGAATGCCAATCCGGATGCAGAGTTCATCCATACGGTTGAGAAACTGGATGAGAAACTCTTAAGCATGGGCAAGGGTCCAAAGAGCAAAGTCGGAACCGGCGGAATGGCAACGAAACTTACTGCTGCCGAGATTGCTACATCTGCGGGCGCAGACATGATCATTGCAAACGGAGCAGATTTCCATATCATTCACAAGATCATGGAAGGACGTAATTATGGAACCTTGTTTGTCGGTGATAAGAAAGAAGAATTTTTCCTGATCGATTATATTGAGAAATTACTTTAAATAAAGGAGATACTTACCATGGGAATGGATAACGTAAAGATCGACCGTATCAACGCACTGGCACACAAAGCCAAGAGCGTAGGTCTTACAGAAGAAGAAAAAGCAGAGCAGGCAGAACTGCGTAAGGAATATCTCGCAGCAGTCCGCGGAAACTTAAGAGCACAGTTAAATAATATCAGCATCAAAGAAGCCGATGGTTCTGTTACAAATTTAGGTGATAAATATGGAAGAAAAAAAACTCATTAGAAAACAGATCTTCAAATTAAGAAAAGAATGTACAGACAGCCAGGTAGAGGCATGGAGCCGTCAGATCGCACAGAAGGTAGCAGAGCTTCCGGAATTTCAGTCAGCACAGAAGATTCTTGCCTATGCAGATTATAACCACGAAGTCATGACAGGTTTCATTATCGAAGAAGCATGGAAGCAGGGCAAGGAAGTCGCAGTTCCGAAAGTTGTCGGACAGGATATGGTATTCTATAAACTGACGGATTTCTCACAGCTTGAAAAGGGATATTTCGGGATCCCTGAGCCGGCGCGTGGCGAGATCGTTCAGTGGGAAGATGCCATGATGGTCATGCCGGGAGTGGCTTTTGACCCGCAGAATCACAGGGTTGGTTACGGCGGCGGCTTTTATGACCGCTTCCTTGAGAAACACCTGCAGATCAAGAGAGTGGCAGTTGCTTTTGATTTCCAGATCTTACCTTCTGTTCCGACAGAACCGACAGATATCTCGCCGGAGATTATCGTTACAGAAAATAAAATCTACCAACTCACAAAATAACAGACCTGTTTCCAGAAGGAGATTTTGACAATGAATGAAATGTTATTGCAGCTTGGAAAAAATGCCAAGGATGCCGAGACAGAGCTTCGAAATATAACAACAAACAAGAAAAACGAGGTTCTTGAGGCTGTGGCAGATCATCTTGTAGAATGTACAGAACAGTTACTCAGTGCCAATGCGATCGATGTAGAACACGGAAAGGCAAACCACATGCCGGAAGGTCTGGTGGACCGTCTGCTCCTTACCAGAGAGAGAATCGAAGGAATGGCAGAGGGACTTCGTCAGCTTGTGTCTCTCGAAGATCCGATCGGTGAAGTGACCGGAATGAAAAAACGTCCGAACGGACTTCTGATCGGTCAGAAAAGAGTTCCGCTTGGTGTTGTCGGGATCATCTATGAGGCACGCCCGAACGTTACCGCTGATGCATTTGGACTTTGTTTCAAGACTGGCAACGTTGTGATCCTCAAGGGTGGCAGTGATGCACTTCATTCAAACGAGGCGATCGTAAACTGCATCAGAGAGACTTTAGGAGCCCACGGCGTAACAGAAAATGTCATTCAGCTGATCGCAGATACTTCCAGAGAGACTGCGGCTGAGTTCATGAAGATGAACGAATATGTGGATGTCCTGATTCCAAGAGGCGGAAAGGGCCTTATTAAAGCCGTTGTGAACCAGAGCACAATCCCTGTGATCGAGACTGGTACCGGAAACTGCCACATTTATGTGGATGAGAGCGCAGATCTTGATATGGCAGTCAATATCATCCTCAATGCCAAGACACAGAGGGTCGGTGTCTGCAATGCATGCGAGTCTCTGCTTGTCCATGAAAATGTCAAAGAAAAACTTCTTCCGGTCCTTGCAAAGCGTCTTCAGGAGAAACATGTGGAGATGCGTGCAGACAAAGAAGCACAGACACTGATGCCGGGCGCAGTCGCAGCTACAGAAGAAGACTGGGGAACGGAATATCTGGATTACATTCTTTCTATCAAGGTAGTACATAATGTAGATGAGGCGATCGCACATATCAATAAGTACAATACCGGTCATTCAGAGGCGATTATCACAGAGAATTACAGCAATGCACAGAAATTCCTGGATGAAGTGGATGCAGCCGCTGTATATGTAAATGCTTCCACCAGATTCACGGATGGATTTGAGTTTGGATATGGTGCAGAGATCGGAATCAGTACTCAGAAGCTTCACGCAAGAGGACCGATGGGACTCCTTGCTTTGACAACAACCAAATATATTATCTATGGAAATGGCCAGATTCGACCATAAAAGTAAAAAAAGGTCGAACGATAATGACCAGAAATATGCATCGTTGATTTGACATTTTGGATATGCGTGTGTATAATGAAAGACAGTTTATTGATGCAAACTTTGTTTGAAGAACAGCAAATTAACGATGTTACATATTTCGTGCAGCCGGAAAGTGATTTTATGGGAATTTCGACTGTGAAATGAAGACACATGGGAGGATTTAAGTTGAGACGTAAACGATTATATGCAATGATCCTGGCAGGTGCACTTGCTACCGGTGGTGTGCCGGTTACTGCAATGGCAGCAGATGCTGCATCTGAAACAGCAGGTGAGGAAACGGGAGATTTCGGATCTTCCGAAGATACAGATAATTCTGCAGCCGAAGAACAGCCGACAGAAGCACCGGCAGAACCGACCGAGGCACCGACAGAGCCGGAACAGCCGACCGAGGCACCAGCCGAAGAACCGGCAGAGGAGCCGACAGAAGCACCAGCAGAACAGCCGGCGGAAGAAACTACAGAAACTGAGACGGTAGCAGAAGAGAATACAGCTACTGGAATTGCTATTATTAATAAGGATGCCGATGGTAATGATGTACCAGACTATCAGCCATCTCTTCAGGCAGCAATTGATAAAGTAGAAACTGCAACATCAGATTCAGAAGCTACAGTAATCGAGGTTTCCGATCAGCTTGCATTATTATCTACAGTTACAATAGAGAATAAGAAAGTCTGCATCCGTGCAGCGGGAGATGTTTCTATCGGAAGGGCAGATGATTCTTTTAAAGGAGATATGTTCCAGGTATCTGGAAAAAATGCTTCCCTGCAGTTTGAAGTCAAAGATAATGGCAAACTGACAGTCAGTGGTGCATTTACGGATACAAGCATTACAGCAGAGGGTTCCATTGTTAAAGTGACCGATGGAAGTTTTGGACTTTTTTCAAATGTAATTCTTACCGGAAATAACAGCAGTGCAAAGGGCGCAGCAATTGACTGCACAAGCGGACAGATTGCTCTTGCAGGTGGTATGATCACCGGAAATACCGGCGCAAATGGTGCTGTATACAGTGACTCCGATATTCTTGTAGAGGGCACTGTTATAGTAAAAGATAATAAGATCGCGGATGTACAGGCAAACGTATATCTGGATAAGGAAGCAAAATTTATGATTACAGATGAGCTTACAGGTTCAGAGATTTCCTTTACTCATGCTAATGCAGCAGATGGCAGGCAGGTGCTTGGTGCGGCAGAGGAGGTAGAATCAAGTGTTTTTGAGAGTGCTGTGACACAGTTTGGCTATGATACAGATGAGTATACTCTGAATGCAGCTGATACAACAACAAAAACAGTCACATTGAAAAAGAAGGCAGATACACCGGATCCAGATCCGGAACCGACAAAGGATTTCCTTAGCTATAAAAGTGGTACACTGAAATGGACGAGTCATACAGCAGTTTCTGTTGAACTGTCTAATACCAAGGATTGTAAGTGGTATTATACTTATGTAGATTCAGGAACAAGCGAAGCCAAAATCAAAAAGATGTATGATGCAAAACATACTACAACATCAGTTAAGGCAAATAAAGGATTTACAGTTACAGCAACAAATGTTCCGGAAAAGAATAACAAATGGCTGGTTGTTTTTGCGACATCTACTGATGGAACGACTGAAATGAAATATTTCAAACTTGACGAGGACAGCTTCAATAAAAAACGTCCGCCTAAGGAAGCGTCTTTCCTGACTTATAAGAGCGGTACTTTGAAATGGACAAATCATACTACCGTTTCTTTGGATTTTTCTACAACTCAGGATTGCAAATGGTATTATTTCTTTGTAGATGCAGATACCAGTGTAGAGACAATCCAGAACATGTATGATTCAAGCCGGGCTACAAATGCAGTAAAAGCAAATACAGCATTCACTGTCAAAGCAGAGAATGTTCCGGAGGCAGACAGTTGGCTGGTTGTTTGTGCAAAGCCTACAACTGGTAAAGCTAAGATGAGTATTTTTAAATTAAATACTCCTAGCTTTAAGACGAAACGTCCGCCTGCATCAAACAATAATACTCGTAAAGCACGTACCTATTCTGTCTCTGAACTTGCTTCCAAGAGCAAGATCACCGGTCTGAAGGATCCGCTGAAATTTACTCCGGGTACATTTTATGAGTTTTCAGTAACCGGAGCCGGTCAGAATGATGAGCCGCCGTATGTTTCCGGCGATGAAAGATGGATTCCGATGTACTGGAGTATGAAGGAAAATCCGACGGAAACTTCAGACAAGAATACTACTTTCCGAATTGGTTCTCCGAAAGGTATCAAAGATGCTAAGACTTACAACATCTATGTATTCTTCAAGAAACAGATTTACAACGGATCAGAATGGCAGGATACAGATGTAATTGAATCCGTCAAAACCCAGTTCAGCTCACAGGAACTTACAGATGCTGACCTTACCATAACCCCAACCGGAGATGGAGATGGAACAGGCGGCGGAAGCGGAAGTGGAAGCGCAACTGACGCAGAGCTGACTGCAACAGAAGCAGCAACAGAGAAAGCAAATGGTTCCAGCTCCAAGTCCGCAGTTTCTACTATGGATGAATCTCCAATCGGAACTATGGCAACACTGGCAGTACTCTCACTGCTGGCAGCCGGATATATCCTGATCCGCAAACGCAAAAAAGACATTTAATAAATTTCAAAACAAAAGATTTTACAGAGGCAGGTTCTTTTGACCTGCCTCTTTTCATATATTAATACAGGGCAGATACATGATTTTGGATAAAAAATCTGTAATAAAAGAAATATGGAGGGAAAAGATTATGCCAGATACACGATCCTGTACATATGAAGATCTTTATTATGAAATGTGGGAGATTTCCCAGAGATACAGCCAGATCGCACAGTTTCGCGTCATTGGGAAAAGTCATGATGAGAGAATGATTCCGATGGTAGAACTGGGAAAAGGGACAAATTGTATTTTCTGTCTTTCCGGGCTTACCGGACTGGACAGGCAGACACCGATGTTTCTGATCCGGATGATGCAGGAATATGTCAAAGCCTGGGAAAGTGGATGGAAGATGGAAGAAATCTATGAAGTCGGAGAAGTTCTACAAAACTGGCGTCTATGCTTCATACCGCTGCTCAATCCCGATGGTTATGAAATCTATACAGGAGATTTCCAGGCGATTCGTAATCCGATCTATCGGCAGATGCTTCGCATGCAGGAAATACCGAGTCAGGAGTATACCGGGAACAGCAGAGGCGTTGATCTCAGAAAGAACTTTCCTACACAATATTATCAGCGTAAACAGGTTATGCAGCAGCCTGCAAGTGAAAATGAGACGAAAGCATTGATCCGGATCTTTCAGGAATATCCAAGTTGTGGACTTTTATCATTTGACCATTTTCGAAATCGTATTTTGTATTTTAAACAGTCGAAATCTTTTGCAGCAAACCAGAAAAGTTATCGTCTGGCGAGACATCTCCAGAAATGTAGCAGTTACTACATGGAGAATTCCGGAAATGGCCAGGGGGATTTTTCTGTTGCAGGCCGTCCGGGAACCGGTTCGCCGGAACAGTTTTATGCAGAAATCTGCCATAAGCCGTCATTTCGGATCGAAACCCTGGAAGCAGAAGGAAAGACCAGAGAAGAGCAGCTGCAAAGCGAATATCGAAAGATCCATACCCTTCCGCTTGAGTATTTGTTTTCACTGTAGATATTCCGCTTGCACATATCAGAAATTTTTTGTACAATATATAATTGTTAGCATTTTGACCATGAAAGAATATTTTATCAGATCTGACTGATCATCGAGATATTACGAATCTATGGATAAGGAGTTATTGGAAATGACAAAAGAATCACAGAAAACAAATACCATGACTGCGGAAGAAACTGCACGTCAGAATTCTTTTATTGAACTGGCAAAGACACTTACTGCACAGAAATCAAATACACTTGGCCGCCCTCTGACTTACTGCCTGACAACATTTGGATGTCAGATGAATGAGAAACAATCCGAAGTTGTGGCAGGAATCATGGATGAGATCGGCTATCACAGACAGGATAACGAGGAAGCAGATGTCGTGATCTACAATACCTGTACTGTCCGTGAAAATGCAAACCTCAAGGTTTATGGAAGACTTGGACATCTTCACAGCCTCAAGGACAAGAATCCGGATATGAAGATCATCCTGTTCGGCTGTATGATGCAGGAGCCGCATGTTGTTGAGAAGATCAAGAAGACATACCCATTCGTAAACCTTGTTTTTGGAACCCACAATATTTTTAAATTTGCCGAGCTGTTTTATGATATGCAGCAGTCTGAACAGCAGATTGTTGATATCTGGGAAGGAACAGATCAGATCGTGGAGGATCTGCCGACAGAGAGAAACTATACTTTCAAATCCGGTGTCAACATCATGTTTGGCTGCAATAACTTCTGTAGCTACTGTATCGTGCCGTATGTTCGCGGCCGTGAGCGCAGCCGTGAACCGGAGGCAATCGTCAAGGAAGTAAAACGTCTGGCAGCGGACGGCGTTTCCGAAGTCATGCTTCTTGGACAGAATGTAAACTCTTATGGCAAGACACTGGAGAATCCGGTTACTTTTGCACAGCTTCTGGAAATGCTGGAAGATATCGAGGGACTCAAAAGAATCCGTTTCATGACTTCCCATCCGAAGGATCTTTCCGATGAACTGATCGCGACGATGGCAAAGAGCAAAAAGATCTGTCATCATCTCCATCTTCCGCTTCAGTCCGGCAGCAGCCGTATTCTGAAGGTGATGAACCGCCGCTATGACAAAGAGAAGTATCTGGATCTGGTAGACCGTATCCGCACAGCAATCCCGGATATTTCCCTGACAACAGATATTATTGTTGGTTTCCCTGGTGAGACAGAGGAGGATTTCCAGGAGACACTGGATGTTGTTGCCAAATGTGGCTATGATACAGCCTTTACTTTCCTGTATTCCAAACGAAGCGATACACCTGCAGCAGCTATGGAGAATCAGGTACCGCAGGATGTGGCAAAAGAAAGATTCAACCGTCTTCTTGCCCTGGTACAGCAGGAAGGCCGCAGACGTTCCTCCAGATTTGAGGGAAGCGTGCAGGAAGTTCTCGTAGAGGAAGAAAGCAAAGAGAAGGGAATTTTTACCGGAAGAACGGAATATAATCTGCTGGTACATTTCCCGGGAAATGAATCCCTCCTTGGCAAATATGTCAGAGTCCATCTGGATGAATGCAGAGGCTTCTACTATCTGGGAACACTGGAAGAAAACGAATGAAGATTTATCTTGCCCCGTTAGAGGGAATCACGAATTATGTATATCGTAAGGCTCTTTTTGAATGCTTTGATGGATTTGACAAATATTTTATCCCGTTCATCCGTGCCAAGCAGAATCTCAACTTAAGCGGAAGGGAAAAGAAAGACCTGCTGCCGGAGAATAATGAGGGAATGTATGCAGTTCCTCAGATCCTTACGAAGAAGGCAGAGGATTTTATCCGAACAGTGGAACTTCTCAGTGAATACGGCTACCAGGAAGTCAACTTAAATCTTGGCTGTCCGTCCAAAACTGTCGTGACCAAGGGCTGCGGCGCCGGATTTCTTGACCGACCTGAGGAACTGGAACGTTTTCTGGATGAGATCTTTGCGAAGTGCAATATTCAGATCTCCGTCAAAACACGGCTGGGAATGGAAGATGCATCGGAATTTCCTGAATTGATGAAACTGTATAATAAATTCCCGATGAAAGAACTCATTATCCATCCGCGTGTGCAGAAGGATTTTTACAAAAATACTCCAAATCTGGAAATGTTTGCAGAAGCTTTTGCGATGAGTACAAATCCGGTTTGCTATAATGGTGATATTTTCTGCGTGGAGGATCATCAGAGAATCTGTGAGAGATTTCCGGAACTTGATGCAGTCATGAGCGGCAGAGGTACGCTTACGAATCCTGCCCTTGCAAGAGAGATAAGGGGTGGACAGGCTCTTACCAAGGCGGAACTTCGGAAGTTCCATGATCTGGTGTATCATACATATCGCGCAGAAGTTTCCGGCGACCGCAACGTTCTTTTTAAGATGAAAGAACTCTGGTTTTATATGGGACCGCTGTTTGCAAACAATAAAAAATATCTCAAAAAAATCAAAAAAAGTGAAAAATGCATCGTATATGAGAGCGCGGTTGCAGAATTATTTTCAAATGAAGAGTTGATTCTTTAAAGAAGAGACTTTTACTGAACAGACAACATACAGTAGAAGTCTTTTTTTGTCTGTTCAGGTTTTCCAAGGGCGTGAATCGTGATAATTTTACAATAATTTAAGCGAAGATTGATAGTTTACGGACAATAGAAGTGTTATGATGACTTTCGAAGTAAGAATAATAATCGAAAGAGGAGCGAGAATAGATGTTATATCAGTGGCCTTTGTTATAGCTGATAAAACAGATGTCAGAAGAAGCCGGGTGCGTCAGAAAGAAAAATCAGCATTTGATATCCATGACCGCGTAAATTATGCAGTTACAGATTCGAAACTTAAGATAGATGAAGAAAAATCTGTGATCGCACTAAACCTTCAGATTGATGAAAATATTTGTTCTATGTACGATTATTTTGAAATCTTTCTTGGAAGAATGATGTTCTGCAGGAAGTCTGCTGAAATTCTTGGGACAACTTTTAAGCTGACAGTAAATGGAAGAAAAGTTTTGTAAAAATTTTCTGTCTGAATCGTTCTTCCGTAAAGAAAAAGGCGGCTGACATGAAACAGCTCATGTCGGTCGCCTTTTCTTCGTAAAATATTGGGCTCTTAATAATAAGTTTCTTCCTGGACAAGATTCTCCTCAAACGAGCCGGAGGAATCATCCGAAGAATCGGAACCACCGGTGTCATAATCGGTCTGGACATCATCGGAACTGCTGTCATCATAAGAAGAGTCGGATCCGTCATCGGTCGGATAAGTGATCTGATCGGAAGTATTGTAATCACCGGAGTTATCGTCTTCGTTGATGTAATCATCCGAAGAAGTGTTATCATCATGGGAAACATCAGAACTTTCATCATCATTCTGGGTGGTATCTGCATCAGAGGAGGATGTGTCAGAACTTCCGGAATCATCAGAGGTATCGTAGTCATAATTGCTGTCCTCGGAATAGATCGTAAATCCGGCATCCTCCGCTTCGGACTGCTTCTCGGCTTCTGCCTCGGCAGCTGTCTCGGGTGCTTCCTTAAAGGTGCTGGTGGCACGTGCCCGGAGAATACTGGCATCCTTGGGGACAACAGCATAGACCATAACCATCGCACAGCAGAAACATGCAGTCATGATTCCAATTTTTATCTCGTCTTTGTATTTCATAGTTATTCCTTCTTTGTACCTGTTTTTACAGTAAGTATACCATGGATCGGACAAAAATTGTAATAAAAATTATTCCAGTTTTTTTGATGAATTTGCATATATAAAGTTATTTTATTAAAAAAATTGACAGCATATTGCCTGAAAGCGTATAATAAAGCTAATCATTTTTGATGATCTGGGGGGATTTACAGTGCTGACGGGAAATTTGCAGATCAAAAAACTAAGCCATTATTTTCTTATCACAATACTGTGGTGTTTGTGTGTGGGAGTTCTGGCTTTTTTTAGTGTAGATGTTTCTGCGCAAAGTGCGGAAACCGTAAAAGTAGGCTATTATTTTTCGAATAATTTTCAGGAAGGTATGGATGACAGGGCTCCAAAAAGCGGATACAGTTACGAATATCTTCAGAAACTTGCATCTTATACAGGCTGGAAATATGAGTATGTTTATGGCGAATGGGATGAACTGTTCGAGAAGCTGAAGGACGGCGAGATCGATCTGATGGCAGGTGTGGCTTATTCTGAGGACAGAGTGGATCAGATCGGCTATCCGGACAGTGAAATGCTGAATGAGACTTTTTATATTTATAAGGATACGGATGATAGCTCCATGCAGTGCGGCGACATTGCCTCATACAGTGGCAAGAAGATTGGTACGCTCAAAGGCGATCAGCGTATGACTGCAGCACTGGAACAATGGAAAGCCAGACACCGTGCCGATATTGAGATTGAATATTATTCGGATCTTACGGAATGTGCCAGGGTATTTAATGAACAGCAGATCGATGGGTTTGTAAGTGCCGATAATGTGGTTTCTTCTTACTCTGGTATCACTCCTGTCGAAAAGATCGGCAAGCAGCTTTTTTATCTGTGCACTGCAAAGGAAAGGGAGGATCTGCTCAGTGAACTGAATATGGCAATGTCCATTATGAATGAGCAGGATGCGGTGGAAGTTGATGAGCTGCGAAACAAATATTATACAGAAACAACGGTCAGTGTTTTTCTTTCGCAGCAGGAACAGCAGTGGATGAAGGAACATGCTCAGATAACGGTGGGCTACCTGGCAGACTATCTGCCATACTGCGATAAGGCAGAGGACGGATCTGCGACCGGCCTTGTGTCGGACATCGTACCGGATCTGTTTGATGCACTTTCCGGTGATTATGATCCGGAGATCATTTACAGATGCTTTGATGACCAGCAGGAAATGCTGGACTGCCTGAAAAACGGAGAAGTGGATTTTGTAATGCCTGTCAGTGATGGAAAGTGGTATGCAGAGCAGGAAGAATTTGTGCAGAGTTCTGCTGTCGTTGCGTTTCCGATAGCACTCGTTTACCGCGAGCCGTATGATAATGAGGTTACTTCCAGAATTGCGGTAAATCAGAATAATCTCCGTCAGTACTGGTATACACTGGCGAATTATCCGGATGCTGAGATCGTGATGTATGATGGGATCGAGGCGTGTATTGATGCAGTTAATTCGGGAGAGGCAGACAGCACACTTTTGAGTGCGAACAGAAGGAACTTCTGGAGAAAGCTCTGTGCGCAGCAAAGCAGGCATCCGTAGCCAAAAAAGTATTTCTGCAGAATATGTCCCATGATATCCGGACACCGATGAATGCAGTGCTGGGCTTTACAAATCTGGCGATCCAGGCGGGCGGTGATACAGAAAAGACACAGGATTATCTCTCAAAGATAAAGATATCGGGAAATCATCTTTTGGGGATCGTAAATGAAGTACTGGAGATCAGCAGGATTGAGAGCGGGCAGACAAAGCTGGATGAAAGTGTCTGGAGCATCGCGGATATCGTAAGGGAAACAGATATCATCATCCGGGATCAGGCTCTGGCGAAGAAGCAGGAATTTTCCATTGATATCTGGCAGGTCCAGGATATGTATATTTACTGTGATAAGCTGCGTGTAAAGGAAATCCTGGTCAATCTTCTTGGAAATGCGGTGAAGTACACCCAAACTGGTGGCAGCATTTCCCTGCGGATCATACAGAAACCCTGTGAAAAGGAAAATTTTGGAAATTATGAGATCCATGTCAAAGACAATGGCTGCGGCATGAGTGAGGAATTTCGCCAGAAGATTTTTGAGCCATTTGAGCGTCAGGCAAACTCCACGATCAGCGGCATTCAGGGAACCGGGCTTGGAATGACGATCATCAAAGGATTTGTAGATGCCATGGGTGGAACGATCGATATCAAATCAGAGGAAAACAAGGGAACTGAGATCATCGTCCGGCTGTGTCAGAGGATCGCGGAAGCACCAGAGAAATCAGAAGAACAGAAGACAATTTCCTGTTCGCCGGAATTTTTTGCCGGCAAAAGAGTCCTTCTTGTGGAGGACAACAGCATGAACCGTGAAATCGCCACTGCCATTCTGGAAGAGGCTGGCTTCAAAGTAGATACTGCTGAAAACGGTGCCATTGCCGTAGAAAAAGTCACCTATTACCCGGAAGGCTTTTATGATGTCATCCTCATGGACATCCAGATGCCAGTTATGGACGGCTACACCGCCACCAGAAAGATTCGCTCTTTGGAAAACAAAGCCATCGCAAAGATCCCGATCATCGCCGTTTCCGCCAACGCCTTCGACGAAGACCGCCAGACCTCCCTGGAAGCAGGCATGAACGGACACCTGGCAAAACCGATCGTGGTGGATGAGCTCTTGGAGGTACTTGGGGGGATACTAGAGTAAAAAAGGATCGCGAGGCATCGGGACAGATAAACAATTTAGTCCCCAATGCCTGATATGCCAATTTATAAAAAATGCTGAATTGTTGACAGTATAAAAGATGGAACAGAATCTGATTATACAAATTTTGTGTAAGTGGATGCCTGGCGGGGTGTTACGATAAGCATCTCGCCATTTTTATTACAGAATTAAATCCTAAATTTTTCTCATTACGATACCTTGAACTCATTAATTATTTATGTTAAACTTAATAAGTTTCAAAAAATGTAACTAACCACTGTCTGACCATGTTTTTGACACAGTCATAAAACATTCTACTGTGTCAAAACATGGTCAGCTTTAAGATAAAGGCGGCGTAAAGCCGTGTGAAATAAGGAGTTTTATGAGTAGTAAAGGTATGAGCCCTATGATGCATTAGTGAAATTTCGGTATTGTTGAAAAACCGCATAAATACAGGCTTTATAAGAATTTTGAACTTATGAGCATTTAACGATAAGTGGTACTCAGTGGTAAGAAATATGCCTGAGTAGAAACAAGACTGTGGTCAAAATTATCGTCGGAAAACAACCTAAACATTTTTTTTTAAATTTGCATGGCATTGGAAAACGAATTTGCAATTATCTATTTTTTAAGTAATATGAAGTTAAATTTAATACAACCATTAAAAAAATCTTTTATGCTTCAGACGGAAATAATGTCTGCTTCATAAAAGATTTTTTGTAATAATATTGTAATATTTATCTTCCGCGAGAGGAGAGCGCAGGATGATTATACATGCAAGTATGAGAACCGATATACCTGCATTTTATTCCGAATGGTTTACAAATAGAATCCGTGAAGGGTATGTTCGAGTGAGAAATCCCTATGATCCTTTACAGGTTACAGAATATAGCCTTGATCCTGAAGTCGTTGATTTGATTGTATTCTGTTCAAAAAATCCAGTCCCTATGTTGAAGTATATGGATTTGCTGAAATCTTACAGGACATACTGGTATATCACAATCACTCCATATGAAGCAGACATCGAACCAGGATTATTTAAAACAATTGTAAGTAAAAGAAAAATCATTGAAGCATTTCTGCAGATATCAGAAATTGTAGGAGAAGAGCATATTGGCTGGAGATACGATCCGATTTTTATCGATGACAAATATACTGTCAAGTATCATTTGGAACAGTTTGAGGGCATATCTGCGGCTTTACAAGGGTATACAAAAAATTGCGTGATAAGTTTTCTTGATTTATACCAGAAAGTAAAAAGGAATTTTCCAGAAGTGAAAATGGTATCCAAAGAGCAGAGAAAATATCTTGGGGAACGTATGACACGTATTGCCACAGAGCACAAAATGATTTTGCGGCCTTGTGGGGAGGGAACGGAACTTGCTGCATTTGGAGCAGACTGTAATGGCTGTATGACACAGCAGATTTATGAAAATGCCATTCATATGTCACTTGACATGCCGAAAAAACAATTCCTTAGAAAAGAGTGTGCATGTTATTTGGGAAATGATATTGGTGCTTATAATAGTTGTCCGCATATGTGCAAGTATTGTTATGCAAATTATGATGAAAAAAGTGTGCGCCTTAATCGTATAAATCATAATCCGAAATCAGCATTTTTGATAGGTGATGATATGCCAAATGACAAGGTGCAGAAAAGCTGGATAAATGGACAGATTAGTTTGAATGGGTTCTTTATATGAAAATAAATTAGAGCTGGCTTATTGAAAGAGAATGTGATAAGATTAAGAAAGAACATACATTCGAAAAATGGGGCGGTGTAGTAAATTGAGAAAAAGTGAAAAACTAAAGAAAATTCAATTATTGCTGAATCAAAAAAATCTGTATGAGGACCAGTATGAGAGATTATTAGCTGCAACAGGAGACTGGAAAAGCAATTATACGGACTATCTGATCACAGAACCGATTGATTTGGTGGAAGAATTGAAACGTGTTCCGGAAGCTGATTATGAGCTCTGTACGGCATTGCTTACAATGCTTGTAAAGGAAGAAATTCCTGAAAATGCCTCTGATAAAACGTTTGTGGATCATAAAGGTCTTCTGATTTTAGAAAGAATGAATGAAATACTAAGTGTAGGAGCGAGAGAAGATGAAAGCGGGAGATACGGCCTATCTTGTGGAATCAAATAGATTTGTTCATGAGGTAGAAATTCTCAGATGTAATGGAGAATTGTATATTGTGTGTTTTAAAGATAACGGCGTCGGATTGTACTTTAAAGCATATCACTTACTTCTTACGTCTTGGAAAACTGTCAAAAGTATTAGTCAGGCTCCAGAGCATAAAGTTTAGAAAAATTCATATGATTGTTGGCATTGAGACTATTGGGAAAAGAATCAAATTGTTTAAAACTGCTGCTATCTATAGGTGAAAATCATAGATAACAGCAGTTTTTTGTGTGATTTCAAAAAAATCTTAAAAAAGTTGCAAAAAAATTTTATTTTTTACAGAAAATGGTACTTTTTTTTATTCTTTCTATACAGAGGGGAAAATAATTGATGAGGAGGATGCTTATTATCTGGAAAATAGTTTTAGTGATTTTGGTAGTATTGGCATGTGTTATTACGGGGTTATATTGCTGTCTGGTCAAGGCGAGTGAGGCAGATGCTGAACTGGAGAGGTTCTATAATGAAAAATATGGAAAGAAAGGTGGAAAGAAATGCCAAAAGGAAGATCAGGCATTATAACAGAGGAATTTAAGGGAAAAGAAAATACGGCATATCATGACGTGGAGAAATTGTTTAAAATTTATCGTTCGGTAAATTGGAAAATGCAGATTAAGATTAATCAGGTCAAAAGACATTTTCAGTTAGAGTATGGAACCGATGTAGATAAATTTTTGGACAGTTTATATCAGGCGGGCATGGATGTAGATACGGATCTTGCAAGTGAAAAGGAACGGGTGGAGTCGATTAATCATTCCAATAAATTTCTAAAACTGATGGATGAGTCCGTTGATCTGATGAGAAAATATCATCCGCAGGGCGAGAGATATTATTGGGTGCTCTATTACAGTTATATGTCGGCTTACAAAGCAGAAAATGTAGAGGAAATCCTTGATAAACTGGAACCACATTGTCCTCAGCTTACACGGGTTCACAGAACTACTTATTTCCGGTGGAGAGATCAGGCATTCGAGGCAGTTGGAAGTATACTTTGGGGCTGTGAAGGTGAATGTGAAAAAATGATGAAGCAGTTTAGCGAAGAGTTTCAGGAAATATGAGGTACAAAAAATTTTTCTGCGATTCTGTTGACACAGAAATTCCGAAAAAATTATATTGAAGCTGAAAAGACGTACAAAAAGACGCATAAAAATTCGGAATTTTGAAAGGAGAACAGATATGGTTATATCAGTTGACACCGGTAATAAGATGATTAAAACAGAACATTATGAATTTAATTCAGGAATAGATGTATTGGATACGATTCCTGGAGAAAACGATGAAGTGATTGAATTTGGTGGAAAATATTACAGGACAACAAACCGAAGGATATCTTACATGGAAGACAAGACAGAAGATGATCGCTATTACATTCTTACATTGATTGCCATTGCAAAAGAATTGGATACGATGAAAAAAGAGGCGGTTTTAGCACCTAATGAGCTGATCGAGATAGAACTTCTGGTAGGATTACCACCGGCACATTACGGAAAGTACCGAAAAAAGTTTCAGCAGTATTTCCAAAGAGATGGCAAAGTGGTTGGCTTTAAGTATGGCGGTACCTCTTATCAGATTTTGATTCATGAGGTGAAAGTGTATGTGCAGGCCTATGCTGCATATTGTGTGCTGGCAGCAAGACGTCATTTGACCGAACTTCCGAAAGTTCTTGTTATTGATATTGGTGGGTTTACGGTGGATTATATGATCCTCCGATACGGAAGATTGGAGAAGGAACACGTTGATTCTCTGGAAAGTGGCGTGATATGTCTGTATGGCAGAATTCGGGCTGCTATACGCCAAAAATACAGCATTGCACTTGATGAAGAAGATATTGATAACATCATTCTTGGAAAAAACACAGGATATATGCAGGAACTTAAAGAACGAGTCCGGGAGGTAACGATTGGATATGTAACGGAATTGCTCGGAACGTTCCGTGAGCTTGGCATTGACTTTCGAACAACACAGACTGTATTCATGGGTGGAGGAGCCATTCTGGTGTCTGAAATTATCAAGGTAGTCTGGGAACGCTTCAAAGGGGAGTATTTTATTATTAATGATCCTAAGGCAAATGCTAAAGGATACAAATTGCAGTTTCAGATAGAAGCTAAAGAACGGGAGGATTAAAAATGGGAAAGAAAGACGAATATCGTTTTAATCTTCGGTTTGATGAAACAGATGAAATGCACAGGCTGGTTGTAAAGTATTTAAATTCCTGTGGGCATAATAAAGCAAAATACATTGTACGGGCATTTTTGGCATATTGGAAAATGTCCGGCAAAAGTTTGCTTTCGTATGTATTTCCGGAAATAGATGCTGAACAGCTGTTACCAGAAGCAAAGCCAGAAAATGATAAAAAAACAGCAGTTGTAGCAAAAGCAAGTGATGCTGGAAATGATAACGGGACATATATACAGAAAGATCATTCAGAGCAGCAGCTGTTGGAAAAGAGTTTGCAGGAAGATCATTTTGTAAATCTGGAAGGTGATTGTAAAGCAGACGAAGCAGAAGTTCTTCTGATAAAAAATAATTACAAGATGTTTGAAGATCTGGAATAGGAGGTATGTGGGTGCGTAGTAAACAAGTGCAAATTTTAAGCGGTATATGTGGAGTGCAGCTGATTGGTTATGCATGTCGGGCTGCAGGATTTAAAACAGATATTTGGATAGGGTTTGCAGGAAGTGTTTTCCTTATGTTGGATATTGTATATCTGGCAATTCAGGAAAAGGGCAGAAAAAAATGCCCTGAGTGTGATTCTGAGATATCAAAAAAAGTCAGGATATGTCCGGAATGCGGTTATCTTTTTCAGCAGGGACTGTCAGAAGAACAGCTGACGGGATACATTGAACAGGAGCAGGAAAAAGAAATGAGTTCGGAACAAATTGATCGCGCATTTGAAAAAACAGATAATATTGCCGCAGATGAGATAGATTCTTTTGATGGTGATATAAATGATTTTTTACAGGAATAAAAACAGAGAAAATAAGAGAATAGCTTGTAAATATATTCAGATGCATAAAAATTCATATGTGATTGTGAAAATACAGTGAAAAGTAAGAAATAGATTGCGAAAAATAGTATAATTCATAAAGCTGACTTTAAATGATGGATTAGAACCGACTTCCCGGGGTGAAATAATTTACCATACTAATTAAACCGGGCTCAAAGATTGGAAGGGCATCGGTATTAAAATTAGAAAGGGTATAAATTACTTGATTTGCGTGGGCTGCTGGAGTAATTTTCCGGCAGTCCTGTTTTATGTCTGTATTGCAAGACCACCTCCTTCAGAGATTACTGTATACACTAGATCATTTTGGAGGAATGCGGATATGACAAAAACAGAGAAAGAACTGAAAAAGGAATTTAGTGCTTATGTGAAGACTGCAATTAAGAATACACAAAAGCAGTACTTAATAAAAAAAGGCAAGATTCTGGATAATGAAATAGCCATGGATGATGAAGGAATAGATGAAATCTTACAAAAGCAGACAGAAGACCTGTTTGATAAGATGGATTTAAATGTAGATATGGTTCTGAGTGATGAAATCAATGTAAATTCTTTTCTGGATCAAATCAATGATCCTGTTCTTTATGTTTCTCTGTGTTCGTTGAAGGAACTGCAGCAGAAAGTATTAATGCTCCGTATAGTATATGTAAAATCATTCGATGATATTGGAGGTATTTTGAATATGACAGCAAAACAGGCTGAAAACAGCTATTACAATGCAATCAGAAAAATACGAAAACAGATGGGAGATAACTTTGGATGATTTTGTAGGGGTTTTATGTAGAGCGAGAATGAGCGAAAGGGAAGCTATACAGCTGATTGTAGAAATGTATCGTCCCCTGATGCTTAAATATGCTAATTTGAATACTGGTTTTGATGATGATTTGTACCAGGAATTTGTATGTTGTGTGATTAGTTGTATTTTTAAATTTCCGTTTGAAAAATGGAATGCAGAAAATGATCTGGATTAAGTAATGAGTATTGACACAGTGATAGGATGTGGTTATGATATAAATGTATAACATTTATTTCTGCTGGTTGCGGAAATATATAACTTTTGTTCCGGCTTTTTGCTGGAAGGATAATTTAAACTGAAGTATATTCGGTTATCGAAAAAGCAGAAAGACATTGATTATTTTTATGAATAGTCAGTGTCTTTTTTTGCGTTTTGGAGGAAAGGAGGAATATTTCTGACAAGGTAAATCTCAAAGAAAGGAGGAGCACGAATGAAGACGAAGCCGATGATCATGGCACATGGGAACCTAATTCTTCCATTAACGGTAGGACAAAAAGCAAGATATTGTCAGAATGGTATCTGGAAAACCACAGGAAGAGTACGGCAAATTATTGAACAGACAGAAGACTATGTAAAATTCGAAACAGATTCAGTACGGTATTGTATTGATCACTATGGAAGAGAAGCCAATGTTCTAGCATTGGTGGCATGACAAAGGAGCATATAATCCTGGATCAAAAAAGTATTGGCGTCAGTCAGTACTTTTTTGGTCTCTCTGAAAGAAAAAATGGTATCAGATATGAGGATGAACTGGAGAAATGTGGAATTCCAACCAAAACATGGAAACAAGCAGGCCAGATGGAATTGCAGGATTAGCGGAAAATAAAGTAGAAGAGAAGAAATGCTCCTGATTGCAGATTAAATAAGTGCACTACAGAATTAGGTATGCAAATACGAATAAAAGAAGTATAATATAATCAATAGTTTTTGGAACTGTGATCCAGAAACTATTGATTTTTGTGTTTAATGGGAATCAAGATCATCAAAAAATTCATCATAAGAACAGTTATAGATCTTTTTTAATTCCATAAGGACGCTGATTCGGATATTTAATTCACCGTTTTCATATTTGGCATAAGTAGAGCGACCAATGTCGCAATTTCTGCACTGTAATTCTGCACAGAGCTTTTCTTGGGATAATCCAAATTTTTCGCGAAGACGGCGAAGATTTTTACCAATATATACGTCACATTTTAATTTTTGCTCCATAAAAGTCATCCTCCATTGACCAGTATAGGTGTCAAATGCTGATGTTATTGTATGAAAAAACGCGATATAATATTGTCCGCTATACTGATCAAGAATGAGAAAAAATGATATAGTAATTGAGTTGGTATTAGGGTGTGAAAGAGGAGGAAGAATGAAACGTAAAGCGTTGTATCTTGATGATTCGGAAAAAGAGTTAGATGCACTACTTGAGAATGAAGATTTTTGGAAACCAGGTAAATCAGAGTGGGACAGTGAGATCCTGGATATTACGAATAAACAAAGGGAACTGGAAGAATCGCAATATGTAAAATCGAGGAGTAATGAAGCTTATTGTTACCTGCTTTCGGAATTGTATCCTATGGCTGAGAATGTAGCATATGCACAGGGCTGGGATATGATTTTGAACATTGATGAAGAAGAGCATACTGCAACATTGGGATGTTGTGGACGGTTTCTTATAAAAACTGAAGGGGACGATGGAACACTCGAAAATTTTCTTTCACAGGCGATGGAATTTTCAGAACAATGTTTTTTTTCTGCACACAATGATCTTATAAAAATTAATTTTATTTTTAATCTGTATGAAAAAGAAAAAATAGCGGATCATTCAAAAGAAATCGAAGCATTGAAGAAACAGCTTGAAGATAATCAAGAAAAGGTGAGGGAATATTTGTTGGAAGAAATGGTTGATGAATACAGGAAATAATGGATGCGACAGTATTGCATCTGTATTGCAACAGCACTGATATTGACATCTGATTTTAGAATTTATACAATGTTAGCGTAAAGTTCTGTGCATGCGTATCATGCATGGAGAGCCATAGAATTTTATATTAAAGACAGCTGTTTTTATAACGGCTGTCTTTTTTTGCCCGAAAACTTGATCCTTGAAGTGTGACTTCGGAGCCTATCAGGAAAGGGGGATTTTTATGGCAGGAAAATTAAAAAAAGAAAAACAGAAGGTTTATCTGTCACCGGGAAATCTGAAAAGAAAGATGATTCCCCGTATTTTCTTTATGTCGTATCTGGGAATTAATGTAATTGCACTGACAGGCATTCCGGTTTATGCGTCAGATATCTTTGCAACAGCAAAAAATGCAATGCAGACAGTATATACAGATGTGGCCGGTATTGCTACTGTAGCAGCGGTGGTATGTGCTGCGGTGTGCCTGTTTTTAATGAATTTTTCCAAATCGGGCAGAACCGTGGATGAGTCAAGATCCTGGCTGAAACGTATTGTTGTATGCTGGGCTGCACTTATGACCCTGGGTGCCATTGTAACATATTTGGAAAAAATTATTCCGAAAAGTATGTTTACGGGCTGATGTATGATTTCTTACCGGTGCTCTCCCGGTTTTTGAAAGGAGGGTATCTCTTATGGATATGAATAAAACATGAGCTGGCTTTTGGAGCTGTTGGTAGATGCCATTCGCGAAATGTGCAGTCAGTTTATCGTGGATATGATGGAACTGATCACAAATATGTTTACAGAACTTCTGTCCTGTAATCTTTCATTATTTGAAGAATTGTTTTCAGTAGTGGGGAGCCTATACAAAAATGTGATTGTTCCTACAGGAATTGCAATCCTCTTGATGATTCTTGTATGGCAGCTTTTTAAGTCCATGTTTGGTGGAAAAGCAGGGGTAAATGCAGAAGAACCAATAGAACTTATCTGTCGGTCGGCCATTTCTTTATTTCTTCTTGCCGGATCGAAACCATTGGTTGACTACATTTTGAGAATTGCGGGAACGCCATATCAATGGGTTGTAGGAACAAAGGTCAAGGTCGCTAGCTTTTCAGGCTATGTATCAACTCTGGAAGGTGTTACAGATACACTTGGAATCAGCAGCCTTAGCATTTCGGTTTTGATGCTGATCATGCAGTTTGTTGTAGCATGGAACTATTTTAAGATGTTAATGGTCATTGCTGAACGTTATGTATTGCTTGGTGTATTTTCCTACACAGCACCTCTTGCATTTGCAACCGGTGGTTCTAAAGCAACAAATAATATCCTGGCTTCATGGAGCAAGATGTTTGGAGGGCAAGTAGTGCTTGTTATATTAAATGCCTGGTGCATGAAGATGTTTTTATCTGGTTACGGAAATATGATGGCAAGCAGTTATGGGTTTACGAAATTCTTCGCAGCTACACTTTGTCTGGTAGGATTTTGTAAGATCACATTTAAACTTGATTCCTATATGGCATCGCTTGGAGTGAACCTTGGCCGTCCGGCTCCTGGAATGGGAGCAGCAGGAGCAATGCTTGCAGCGAGCAGGATCATCTCTCAGGCAGCAAGGACAGCTTCTGGCTCTGGTGGAACAGGAGATGTCGGTGGAACCAGAACAGATATGGGATCGTCGGATGGAATGACAACCAATTTTACTGGGCCAATCCCAATGACTCCTAATGGCGGAAATGCAATGGATATAAATGATATGACTTCAGATGGAGATTTTGATAAAGAAAGTCCGCCTGGTCCAGGAAATCAACAAAATGAAGTTTCTCCGGCAAATAAGACTGTTTTTGAGGAACTTGGCATGACAACGGGAAGCAGCGATACGGCAGAGATGGATTTCGGATCTGGAGATCATGTAAATGGCAATATAGATTCTATGTCTGCTACATCAGAAACTATGTCTGGAATTAATGCTATGAGTGTGAAAGATGATGCAGAAGCATTTGCGGGAGCTGTTTCAGAGAGTAATTCTGAAGGAGAGACTCTTTTGGACGTTTCCGGAGGTGAACAGGATCTTGCAATTCCGGCTGCGAGCAATGTATCCGCCAACGGATTCAGCGAAAGTGGAAGTGAGCACGGCATTCTTGGAGAGATGGGCGATTATCCGGTTGAAGAGGAAATGAGTGATTTTGATTCAGAAATGGATCTGGAAAGCGGAAGCATTGAAATGACTGGCCAGGAAAGTATGTCCTATGGAAAAACAGGAACAGCGTATAATTCTTCTGTATCTGGTGAGGTTTCGAATGCAGGAGAAGGGCTGGGATCAGAAATAATGTCTGCACTTCAGGGGAATGGGGTATCTTCTGTGAACCAGGAGAAAGGTATCCTGGATGAAGTTGGTACTTCGTCTGTGTTTGGGTTTGATGCTGCACCACGAGCAGGGATGAATTATAATGAAAATTCTATGCCGACAGGAATGGAATCCATGTCTGAAAATGGAATACAGTCAGATGGAATTATGGATACAGGAGAAGATCTGGATGAAGAAACAGATGAGGCCGATTTTTATGCGAAATCGGCAATGGGTATTTTGGTAGATACAGCAGGAAATCCGCTAAAGGCTGAAAACACGAAATTGAGTGATCCTGGTATGCAAAATGAAGATGATATTCAGCCTGTAGCTGATGAAACAGGTATGGCAGCTGATGGATTTATGAATGTTTCGGGATCCATTCCAACAGGAGATATTTCCTTAAAAAGAAGCAGACCAGATACCCGTAGAATACGTGAAGTTCCAAAATCGAGAGCAGAATTAAAAGAAAAAGGTTCGGACAGACTCAGATAGGGGGATGAAAATGGCAGAAGAAGATAAAAATTCGTCCCCTCTGGATGAAGGCACAGAAATTATTGCACATACTGCTCAAACTGCATATGCAACAACAGCGGCAGTAGCAGCTGGAGGAACAGCAGCAGGAATGGCAGCAGGAACAGCCCTTGCAGGTCCTCTTGGAACTGTGATCGGGGCATTGGTATCAAATAAAACTGTTTGGAAAATACTCGTTTCTATTTTCCTGTTTTGCTTTCTCTGGATGTTTATTATTGCAAATATGATAGGAATTATTTTTAGTTATCTTGGATTTGCAAATGCAGATTCGTATGCGAATGAAGCTCAATCTACGCAGCTTACGAATATACGTGACCGGGTTGAAGAAGTTCTGCAGCAGGAAGATTACAAAAAAGAAATCTTGAAAATAATAAACAAAAAGCACAAGGCTGTTTTAAAAGAAATTGACCAGGACAAAGCAGAAAAATATGCAGGCCATGAGCTGGTTGTGGTGGATGAATATGAAACGAAGCTGAAAAGGAATCTTGGATATTACCTTGCCGTACTGATGATGGAAAACGAAGATAACAGTACGGTTTTTTCTTTTTTAGGTTATGCAAATAGTTTGGGGATTGATATGTCCACAAACTTGTCCAGCCCATACGACTCATTTTTTTATGAAGCGGCACAGACGTACAATGTGCCGGCAGCGTTGTTGATCGCAATGGGTAAAGTAGAATCAGACTTTAATCCAAATGTTGTTTCTGGTGCAGGGGCATCTGGTATTATGCAGCTTATGCCATCTACAGCAGCATCTCTAGGGGTATCTAATGTTTTTGATCCCAGAGAGAATATTATGGGCGGAGCAAAGTATGTTTCCCAGCTGATTGAGCAGTTTAAAGGCTATTCAAATGGATTGGAACTGGCAATCGCAGGGTACAACGCAGGGCCCGGAGCAGTTATGAAATATGGATATCAGATTCCTCCATATGCGGAAACGCAGGCATATGTAAAAAAAGTATTAGGCTATGTTGAAATTCAGCAACATCAAACATCCACTTCTTCAAGTTCTGCAAAGGATGCTCAAAAATCGGATGCAGATACTGAAAAATTACAAACATCCTATGAACTTTTAAAAGAGTCGGTTGAAAAGCATCTGGATAGTTTTTTTGACTGGTCAGTTACAGATGAGCGAAAAGGCGAAGCAACGGAGACCATTTATTGTATGGAAGTGAATGGGAAAAGAGGTGAGATAGATCGAACAACCTATGAGCAGATTCTGGCACAGGGTGGAAATGCATGGCAGGAAAACCGGACAGTAGTATCCAAGAAAGTAGAATATACATTAGCGTTGCTTTTGAATGCACAGATTACAGGCGGAAGCGGGTATCAGTATAAATTTGTCACAAACAAGACAACCTTTGATATTGTGATCAAATTGTTGGAATATTTACAAAAAGGCGTAGATGCTGTTAAAAATGCACTTTCCACGATTTTTCATTGGACAGATTTTGTTACTGGTGGGAGCAGTGGAGATTCTTTTGTTGCAGGAAATATAGATGCTTCAGGGGATATCATTACATATGATACAGTCGGAAAAGGCGTAAAAAAAGTAGTTTATTTTAATCAGACAGAGGAACCGTGGAAAGGCATGTCTTATGGCTCCAGTACGATCGGTGCGTCCGGTTGTGGACCTACATCTATGGCAATTATAATTTCAACGTTAATTGGACAGACGGTAACACCTCAGATGACATGTGCTTATTCCATTGCAAATGGAGAATATGTTCCAGGCATGGGAACGTCTCATTCATTTCCGACGAATGCTGCCTATCACTGGGGACTTACTTGTGAAAGAGTCGGAAAGGACCGTATGAATTATGTCGTGCAGTCCCTTAAAGAAGGCAAGATGGTTGTAGAAATCTGTGAAGCCTATACGATTACAGGAAGTGGAAGCGGACATTTTATCGTATTGACTGGTGTGACCAGAGATGGTTATATCACGATAGCGGATTGTGCAAGCAGAGAACGAACCGGAAAAGTGTACAGTGTGGAAACTATCAAATCCTACGGACGTGATCTTAGCGAAGGAGCGTTCTGGATTGTTGGAAAAAAATGAGGGAAATACAGTGAAAAAGATTAGGAGCACAGAGCAAATACTGGTATTGGCAATACTGCTGTTCACATATTTCCTGGAAACCTTCCAAGTGGCATATGCACAAAAGGCAGAGAACTTGCCGCAGATTGTTTCCTGGCAGGATGGCAAAGGTTATCAGTCAGATGGGACATTTATTGCTGATGGCTGGGGGTATGATACAGTGAACCCGGCTGGGAAATATGTATTGTTTGATGAAAATGGCATGGTGCAGCTTCGAACTGAAACGATGGATCCTGTAAATGCGGAGGATGAGTATTCTGGGACAGAACTTGAGCCAGCAAATATTGCAGTGCGGGCAGAGATTTTTGAAGGATTCACTGGAATGGTTCATGTGACAATAGAAGAAAATGGAGGAGTTCAAAGAGAAATTGATTTGGATTCCTCTGTTTTTTTTGAATGGAACCTGTCCGTGAATAGCGGAAATTATCGCTTGAAATCTGTGGAAGCAACACAGAATGACCAGAAATATGTTGCAGAATTTGATAACAACTATAAAAATCTTCCGGAACAGGGTCTTATTATAATGAAAATTAAAGTGAAAAATGAGCTTGTGGAAGCTGTTCAGACGGAGAAAAAGCAGAACAAGACAGATCAACAAAATAACATTCAAAATCCAGAAAAATCGGATTCAGGAATTAAAAATACGGAGGTGGTGACAACTGTGAAAAAAACAGGACAGAAAACAGGAATCATTATTGGCGGTTTGAGTTTTCTGGGTGCGGCAATGTGGTTATTATATCGGAAATTTCATCGTAAAAAATAATTCGGGAGGTACAGAATGATGCAGAGAGAACGATCCGATGTTTATATCATTCCACCCAATTTTGCAAAAGAGGGAACCCTGTTTTCAGGGAGAATTGAAGGCAGGAATGCTTTTGAGGCAGCTGTCCTTTTTATAGTACTTTTTAGGATACTGTTTTTTATAGATGTTTCAATAAAGCTAAGAATCTATATTGGTATAATTGTAATCCTGCCTTTAACAATACTGGCGGTAGTCGGTGTTAACGGGGAAAGTTTGCTTTCTTTCATTATTCAGTTTATACGCTTTGTAACAAGAAGGCGGGTAGTGACTGTACCCGATGGACAGTATAGATTAAAGAGAAACCGTCGTATTAGGAGACAGCAAAAGAAACAACAGAAACAGGAGAGAAAAAAGAAGAAAAGGCAGCAGGAAGGCGGTGTAAAAGATCGGAAGCGAAGTCGCAGAATTGAAGCAAAAGCTGAAAGAAGCTCAGCTTGCCGAGAAACGAGAACGGCGGGAGCAGAAGCAACAGCAGAGAGAAGACAAGGCGATGTCCAGGAAGCAGGAGAAAGAAAATCGCCAGATGCAGAAGGAACAGCAGAAAAAAGACGCACAGAAACAGAAAGAGCAGGCCAGGGAGAATTTCAGGCAGATCCGTGAGCAAGAGGCAGAAGAACGTAATCTGAGGAATCAGCTTGTTCAGAATGTAGAAAAAGAAGAACGGCCAGTGCGACCGCCAAAGAAAGAACTTTCTCGAAAAGAAGAGAAAAGTGAGAAAGTCCAGGAAGTACCGGATCTTCTGCCAATGAGCTGGACAGCCTCTTATATACCATTAAAACAAGTAAAAAATGGTATTATCCAAACTTCCGACAATCGTTTTGTTAAAATTGTTGAAGTATTGCCAATCAATTTCTTATTACGGTCATCTTCAGAACAGAGAAGTATCATTCTCTCTTTTATGTCATACCTGAAAATCGCACCGCCCAATATCCAGCTTAAAGTGCTCTCCAGAAAGGCAGACATTCAGGAGTATATTGATAAGATTGATGAAGAGGCTGAAAAAGAAACAGATGAACGTTGTAAAATTCTGCAGGAAGATTATGCAGAACTGATTAAATCCCTGGGTATGAAGGAAGCGATTACACGTCGCTTCTTTTTGATTTTTGAATATCCTTCCCGTAGTGGGAGTAAGAATCCAGACGAAAGAGATGTACATCTTTATATGCGTTCTGCTGTGCAGACTGCAAAAAAATATCTTGCCATGTGCGGAAATATAGTTTTGGAGCATGAGAATGAGACGCGCTTCTGCGTGGAAATCTTATACCAGCTGTTAAATCGTCAAACATGCCTGACAGAATCTCTGAATGATCGGATAAAAGAAGTTCGGAAGTACTATACAGAAGAAAACGGTCCAGAAAGTATACGATATATTCCTGTAACAGAACTGGTCGCTCCGAGAACCATTGATTTCAGGAACTGGAACTATGTGGTTGTAGATGGATTGTATTATACATATCTGTATGTTCAAAAATACCGTTCAAGAGTCCCGGCCGGATGGCTGTCTCTGTTGATCAATGCAGGTGAAGGAATAGATATAGACGTTTTTTTCTTCAAGCAGGATAAAAACCGCTGTGTGGAGCGAATTGGACGCAGAATACGCTTGAACCGTTCAAAAATCAAGGATACTTATGATTCAAACAGCGACTTTGACAGTCTGAGTGAATCCATTCAGGCTGGTTATTACCTGAAAAGGGGGCTGAGCGGCAGTGAAGAATTCTACTACATGAGCATTCTGGTTACGATAACTGGACATAGTGAACAGGAAGTAGAATGGCGTTCAAAGGAAATGACAAAGCTGTTAAGCTCTCAGGACATTGGCACAGGTAGCTGCATTTTCAGAGAAGAACAGGCTTTTTTATCTTCTCTGCCATTTTTACAGATAGACAAAAATATTTATGAGAAGTCCAAACGGAATGTACTTACATCCGGTGTAGCAGCATGTTATCCATTTGCTTCATATGAAATGTCTGATAAAGATGGCATCATGATCGGAGTAAATAAAGCAAACAGTTCGCTTGTCATCATAGATATTTTTAATTCGTTAAAATACAAAAATGCAAACATAGCAATATTTGGAACATCTGGCTCAGGAAAAACATTTTTGATGCAGCTTATGGCACTACGTATGAGACAAAAAAACATACAGGTATTTATTATTGCTCCGGATAAAGGACATGAATTTGCAAGAGCCTGTAACAACATTGGTGGAGAATTTATACAGATTTCTCCTTCATCGTCGAACTGCATCAACATAATGGAAATACGGCCTGCAGATATGGAAACTCGCGATTTATTGGATGGGTATACATCTGAAAGGTCAGAACTTGCAAGCAAAATTCAAAGCTTACATATTTTTTTCAGCCTTCTGATTCCAGATATGTCACATGAAGAAAAACAGCTTTTAGATGGTGCAATGGTTACTTGCTATCAGGAAAAGGGAATCACACATGATAATCTGAGTCTGACGGATCCGGAACATCCAGGAAAATACAAAAAGATGCCGATTCTTGGTGATCTGCATGAAGTGCTTATGCGTAAAGAAGAATGCAGACGTATGGCGAATATATTAAATCGTCTGGTGAGTGGATCGGCATCCAGCTTTAATCAGCAGACAAATGTGGATCTGGAAAATAAATATGTTGTGTTGGATATTTCAGAACTTTCCGGTGACCTGCTCCTTGGAATGTTTGTGGCACTGGATTTTGTCTGGACAAAAACAAAGGAAGACCGGACAGTAGAAAAAGCGGTTTTTGTAGATGAAGCATGGAAACTTCTGATGTCTAATGATTTGGCAGGAGAATATCTGATTGAAATATTCAAAACAATCAGAGCTTATGGTGGATCGGCTATTTGTGCCACACAGGATCTGGCAGACTGTTTTGCGGTAAGAGATGGAAAACTTGGACGCGGTATATTAAGCAACTCAAAAACAAAAATTGTTCTGAACATGGAAGTTTCAGAAGCAGAACGGATTCAGGAGGAGTTGGATCTTTCAGAAGCCGAAACCAATTCTATTATTCATTTTGAAAGAGGAAATGGTCTGATTTCCACAAATAATAATAATTTGATTGTTGAATTTAAAGCAAGTGCTCTGGAAAAAGATCTGATTACCACTGACCGCAAAGATCTTCAGGAATTGAAAGACAGAATCCGGAAATATGGTACAGATGCTTATGGCAGGAAATAGTGTGAATAAGAAACGGCATTAAAAACGTTACAAAGGACGTATAAGAGGAATGAAATTAATTATATGTCATAAAAAACGTTTTGTGATGACGTGTAACAGATGTCTTTTGAAAAAGACATGAAAAAACACATTATATGCCACATAAAAAACGTCATTTATGTGGCATATGTTTATCATGGAAAGGATAGACCAGATGGAAAACAAACAAAAACCCGTGGAACGTGAAACCAGACAGTTAATTCAGACATATAATGTGCTCTTAAAATCTCAGATTTATGCATATTTCGCAAAAACCCAAAGAGATCATTTTGTAGGACGTGCATTTAAGACGCTGGAAAAAGAAAAACAGATTTATATTCATCAGGATCTGGAAATGGCAGCAATAAATGAAGAGGCATTTAAAGCCAGAAATGTAGGAACTTTGCAGGCATTTTGGGTTCTTCTGGATATTATGGATCAAAAAGAGGTAGACCAGCACTTCCTTGCATCAAAAGAGGAATATCCTGTTCGCATTGTGTTATGCGGTGAAGGAGAAATCTATGACATTTTGTATGTGTCAGAGAATGAGGTACAGGTTACCAACAATTTGTTTACCCGGAAGATGACAGATGATTGCGGGCATATCGTTATTGTGGAAAAGCCCGGGTACATACATGAAATCAGGATACCGGACGTGCTTGGATTTTGTACAGTGAAAGAAGGTGGAGAAATCGAATATTACAGAAATGCGGATGGATGAAAATGATTCATTTTTTAAATTAAAAGAACAGTTAGAAGATGCTCAAAAACTAATGGGAAGGATGGAACAGTATATAGTGGAAGCAAGAGGGGTATTGCAGTCCTGTATCCGGCGGCAGTCAGAGTTCCAATATGCTTATTTGGGAGATATGATTCAGGAGACTGCGAAAACTTCAGAACGTTTGACAGATAAATTAAGACGCCTGACACTTGAAATAGTAGTAAATCCCAAAGAATATGAGAAATACAAAGAAGATCTGGTACTGATACACGGAATTGAACTGGAGTATAAGGATGAGATTCTTCGGGTATCTGCTCCCGTCCTGATCCCTCACCGGAAAGATTGTTATACGGATTATCTTTATAAACCATTGCATACCGCTTTTCGAAATTGGTGCATGCAGAGAGCGGAGGAGAAGCTGGAAATTCCGACATATACAAATTGTACGATTTGTTTTGTACATGTTTATGATGAAACACTTCCGCTTGCAAGAGTGAGAGATCATGACAATTATGAAGAAAAACATGTGCAGGATATTATTACAAATTTTTTCCTGCGGTCAGATAGTGGATTATACACGAATACCTGTCATGTGACACGTATGGGCGAGGAAGACCGTACACTGTTATATGTGATGGACAGCAGCAAATTTCCAGCGTGGATTTCTGATTTTGGCAAAGAAACAGGTATCGAAAAAAATCATGAGTAAATTGCATGGGGATTCTACATGGGAAAAGAATATCTGATAAGGCATAAAATAAGCAAAAATCTGAACAAAATTGCCAGGTTATGTACCCAGGTATTCAACAGATAGGGTATTTTTGCTTTTTCAACGAGGGGAAAATAATTGAAAAGACAACAGGATAAATTATTGATTATTATAGCGATGTCGGGTGAAATGCCGACTTATTTAGGACAATACGTGACTGGCTCGATTTCATATACTGCTGCCCTGATAACAAGATTAAAAAAAGAAAGATATATTTCTCTGAGATGCAAGGATGGATATAGAGGATACGTTTTATTAGAAAAAGGCAGAAATTATCTTCTTTCAGAATATGAAAAAGAACTCTCTTTTTTTATTTCCGGTTCCGGGCAGACGGGGCATGTGAAAAGTGAACCAGAAAAAAGAATGCGGCTGTATCGAATGAGCGAGGTATGGGTCTTCTTCTGGAAGGCGGGTATAGAGATCTTGCGGAACCATAAACCAGATATGGATAAAGGGTTCGTGAGAGATCGGGGAAAAGCGTTTTATTATGGCAGTCTGGAATTTAAAGGAATGTCGGAAGCAATCAGGGGTTCCAGATCATGTGGGGTGCTTTTATCCGGGGATACTGTGTTAGTTGTTTACAATACCATGGATCGAAATATGAAATGGGCGAAAAAAATGGAATGTTCCATGCGTACCTGGACAGAGCGAATGCTCTTAAAGGGCGGATATAACAGCAAAGCGGATGCGCTTATTGTAGGACAGAACATAAAAGTATTGTTAAAGCTTTTGGAAAGTGATGGAGGCATAAAAAAGGATCTGTTTCGACCAGATGATATTTATGATCAATATTATTATATTCCTATGTGCCGAGAGGGAATATTGCAGATTGTCCTGCTGACAGAGAAGCGGAAAAGAGAAAAGCTAAAGCAGTCTTTGTTTTCAAGATTTTCCATAAAGAGAGAAAAAGAATATGCTACCTATAATGTGTGCGATGAAAATGGGAACCCTATATATTTAGTTTATGATTTGGAAATGCGTCAATTATGCCGCATTAAACAGGAACTCTTATGGAGACCGTCAGTAAGTATTGTGTGCATGGATTATCAGGCGGAAACAATAAGAGAATATTTGGGAGAGAAGGTGATCATTTATGAGCTCAATGCAGAAAATGTAATGAAATACCTTATAAATGACCTAGGAGAATGATCTTGGTCGATGGAGGTGGCTGCAAGATGGCGAATCCTTTTCATTCAACAGGCAGTCCGATTGTGGACCGGATGTGTCGGCTGCAGTTTACCGGAAATGTAATCCCGGCAGCGTGGTATCGTACAATTACCAGAGATAATGGGAAACCCAATCTGACAGCAATCATTATTTTGTCAGATGTTGTGTATTGGTATCGGCCGGTGGAAATCCGAGATGAATTAACGGGACAATTATGTGGATTCAGAAAGAAATTCAAAGCAGATATTTTACAGAGAAATTACCAGCAGCTTGCAGATCAGTTTGGAATCTCAAAAAGAGAAGCTGTGAACGCGGTAGTTGAACTGGAGAAAATAGGAGTTGTGAGAAGAGTTTTTCGAACTGTCAGGAAAGGAGGAATGCGGAACTCAAACGTGCTGTTTCTGGAGCTGAATGTAGATGTCCTGATACAACTGACTTATCCGGAAAATCTGTCAGATGCAGGGTATCACTTCTTAAAGGGAGAGCTGTCACCACACAAAGAGAGAGGTGCCACATCAGGATGTGACAGGATATCACAGTCAAACGAGGCATATCTCTCTTTTGAAGGGGATACAAATACAGAGATTACGGAAGAGAATACAGACATAGAGTATCCACTCTGTTCCTATCAGGCTGTGGAGCGTGCGATTCGGATACAGATTTCTTATGATGCGTTAAAAAACGATCATCCATATGACAGAAGAGTTGAAGAAATCCTGGGACTTATTCTGGATGTAATGGTTTCTACAGCACCTAAACTTCGGATTAACCGTGAGGAAAAAGATATAGAGATTGTGAAAGCACAGTTTGCGAAGCTTACGAAGGATCATGTCGAATTCGTGCTTCAGAGTATGGATGATACCAGCACAAAGGCCAGAAATATCCGAGCGGTGCTCCTGACTGCATTATACAATTCTGTCAATACAATAAACAGCTACTACGGGAACCGCTATCATTTCCATCTGGCAGAAGAAACCAGAAGAGAAATGGAGGAAACGGATTGAGAACAGAAAACTGGAAAAAAATCGTGACCGGATGCGGAATGGTTTTGTTAGCAGCATATGTGGGAGGCTTTTTTGAAATCTTGTTTTCCAGATCAGAAGTATGCTTAAGTCCTCTGCAATGTCTGTATGCAGGGTGTGGTACTTCGTCAGGAAGAAAATGGTCAATGGCAGCCGTGGTACTGCTTTTGGCTTTAACGGTACTGGTAATCTGGCGAGGAAAAGACAATCCATTGCATGATGAACGGAATTTTGAGATTTCGGATCAGGGAACTTATGGAACGGCAGGATTTATGGGAACACAGGAACAAAAAGAGATACTGCAGGCAGACCGTGGAATGGAGCATATAAAGGGGATTATTTTCGGAAGGGAGTTGTCTAATGGAAATATATTAAGTCTTCCGGTGGATTCAAGACTGAACCGAAATATCGCGGTATGCGGTTCGCAAGGTTCCATGAAATCCAGGGCTTTCGCAAGAGTGATGGCATTACAGTGTGTGCGCAGGGGTGAGAGTATGTATATTACGGATCCAAAATCAGAACTTTATGAGGATCTTTGTGCGTATCTCAAAGAAGAGGGATATGTTGTAAAGCAGCTGAATCTGATTCAGCTTACCCATTCAGATGCATGGAACTGTCTCGCAGAGATTGAAGACGGGGAGCTGATTGATGTGTTCTGTGATGTCGTGATTCGTAACACAACGGATAAGTTTGATCATTTTTATGACAATGTGGAAATGGATCTCTTAAAAGCTCTGTGCTTATATGTTTTTGAAGAGTATCCACAAGAGCAGAAAACTTTTCCGGAAGCTTATAAATTATTGCTCAATAAAAGTGTAGAAATGCTGGATTCCATTTTTGAAAGGCTTCCAACGGATCATCCGGCAAAAGGTCCCTATCAGTTATTTTCCAAGGCAGAAAAAGTAAAAGGAAATGCTGTGCTTGGTCTTGGAACCCGTCTGCAGATTTTGCAGAATAAGATGGTGCAGCAGATTACGAGCCATACAGATATAGACCTGTCACTGCCGGGAAAGCAAAAGTGTGCGTATTTTTGTATTACTTCGGATCAGGATTCTACATACGATATGCTTGCTACACTGTTTACATCATTTTTAAGTATCAAGCTGGTTCGCCTGGCTGACAGAACGGAAGAACGTGTCCTACCAGTACCGGTAAGTTTTATACTGGATGAATTTCCAAATATCGGTGTTGTTCCGGATTTTAAAAAGAAACTGGCTACGGCCAGATCCCGGCGGATAGGCATGAGCATCCTGTTTCAGAATATTCCACAGCTTCAGAACCGTTATCCGGATAACCAGTGGGAAGAGATCCTTGGCGGCTGTGATTTCTCGATCTTTCTTGGCTGTAATGATATGACAACCGCTACCTACTACAGTGACCGGACCGGTGAGATTACAGTTTCAGTTGCTTCTATCCGAAAGAACTTTTTTACGATCCGTGCCACAGATTATGTGCCGGAATATTCGGAATCACGTTCCATTGGAAAACGGCAGCTCCTTTTGCCAGATGAAATCCTTCGTTATCCGCTGGATCAGGGAATCCTAATCATCCGAGGACACAATGTGCTTCGGTTTAAGAAAATGGATTATACGGAACATGCAGATGCCGGAAAACTGAAGATGGAAAAGGTTGTGGATCATATTCCGGACTGGTATCGAAAGTGGGAAAAACAGCAGCAGGAATTTCAGATACTGGATGAGCAGGTATATGAAGCTTCGGCTCCATTGGAAAAAAATGAGAGTCCGATAAAAGAAAATGACGTGCAAGAACCACTGACTGTAAATGGGGCTGTTCAAAAAACAAAGAATAAAAAGCGGACAAGTACTGGTAATACGGTCATGAAAGTAGATGATCTTTTTGTAAAAAAATCAAAGGGGTGAAGGTTTGGAAATTAATCTAAATGAAATACGGGGAAATTCACTGGTCCGCTATGGATTCAGAGTTCTGCTTGCCAAAGAATTTGGACTTTATCTGAAGGAGCAGGAGGTGGAAAAAATACTGCTTGCAGAAAGCTGCATTGAAGTATATGAAGATGTAGAGGAATTTCTGGAAAAAAGCGGATGGAGACGGGATAATCCAGAATTGTGCAGTGAATGCTATTTATTTGAAAATCATATCTGTAGAAAAATCCAGGGTAAAATCTGGTATTTTTCAAGAATACAGTATGAAAATGGATTGCGGGGAATGAAGCAAGGCTTCAATTAGAGAATACGCAGTATTCGAAGTGTGAAAGGGCGGTAATATCCTGGCCAAAAGGGTGTTACTGCCTTTTTTTATTGTAAAAAGCCAAAAGCAAAAATAGGACATTTGCTTGTGATTTTCGCTTATTTGAGTTAAAATTATTATAGAAACATTGAAATGATGGATGACAAGTGCTTTGATTCTTGTAGGCAAAAAGATGCCAGAAAACAGGAGGGATGATATGTGCACAAAAAATGAACTGAATAGTATTTTACAAAAGTTGACACAGATTTATCGCTCAGTATATGGAGAAAATCTTGTTCAGGTAATTTTATACGGCTCTTATGCAAGAGGAGATTATCATACGGATTCAGATGTAGATGTTGTTGCAATCGTGCATGGTGACAGGAAAACATTGCAGCAGCAGTTGAAAAAGGTATGGGATTCCTCTTGCGAGCTGGAGTTAGAGTACGATACAATTCTTTCTCCGACCGTAATTCCGTATGAAGAGTTTAAACAATACCAGACAGTTCTTCCATATTATCGTAACATTTCACAGGAAGGAGTGGTAATTAGTGCCTGATAATCGAAGGGAACTGATAAAATATCGACTGGAAAGTGCAAGAGAGCGTTTAAATTCGGCAGAAGTATTGCTTGCATCGAAAAGTTATAAAGATTCTATCGGAAGATCTTATTATGCCATGTTTACTGCAGTTCGCGCATTGCTTGCAAAAGATGGCGTTGATTATTCAAAACATGCAGGAGTAATTTCCTATTTCCAGCGAGAGTATATTAAAACACAAAAATTCGAAAAGAAATATTCAAAATATTTGAGTCAGGCATTTCAGATTAGAAACAATACGGACTATGCCGATTTTTTTGTAGTATCATTTGAAGATGCCCGTGAACAGGCTGATAGGGCAAAGGAGTTTTTAACGGCGATAGAAGAGTTTTTAAAAGCATAAAATATTGGTGAGAACAAATAAAATATTTCATGAAGCAACTACAGTCGGGGTATGATATATTTCTATACCCTGTCTTTTTTGTATATAAAATTTCTGAAAATATTCTGGTGAAGTAGTAGTATGATACGGAGAATTAAAAAACGTGATAGTGTCAAATGATTTATGAAAAAACTGAGCCCAAAAATAAGGCTCAAACGAACCTTGAAAATTGTAGATATTGATAACAATAAGCTCTCCGAGGGCTTAGGGCGCTGCCCTAAGTACCCGCAAGGGACTCGTCCCTTGACCCAGATTCGGGCTTTGCCCGAACCCATCCTCGCCGGAAGGCAGGAAAAGGGCGCAGTTGCCCCCTTTTCTGCTGAAATAGGATAATCCGTGAACCTTATGTCAAGAGACTTTCGCGGCATATCCTCGCACCACAGGTGCTGCGGTATTCCACGGTTCTCCTGACAACGGTTCCGCTCCAGTTATGCAGATGCCTGATTTTGTAGATTTAAGATAGTTTGCTGACCAAGGAAAATCAACAGTTGCCATTTACCTGGCATATTTTCTGCACCTTCCAACATCTCTACTTTATTTAGAACTTTGCATCCTGCGTGCTTGTGAGGTCTGAGAAAGTTGTAGTAGGCGACCCATAGAGCCAGGTCATAGTTGGCACCGTCGATGTTATCAAAGCCGTTTGTAGGTCTGTAAGAAACCTTGTATGTACGGTTTAATCTTTCGATCATCTGTTTGTATGGTCGGAATACTCTTGATACTTCATCGTCGTTGGTAAGTCCAATTACTTGAGTGATATCAAACTTAAACTTATCACCGAACTCACGGAAAAACTGTTGTGCAGCTAATGGATAGGCGCTGTAACCATCTGCAATAAAGTGGAAGTTTTCAGGAAGCTTTTTCAAGTGCCGGAAAGCCATTCGCATGGCTAGAATGCAGGGACCAACGCCGCGGTTATCAGAGACTTGATTGCCAATGATGGAACGTTTGGAAGCATCCATGATGAACCAGATATAAGCTTTTACACCACGGATTTTGATGTAGGTTTCATCAGCAGTAAATACCTTGCCAGTTCCGTAGTCATAGTTGACAACAAAGGGTTTGATACACATAGCGGCGGATTTGCAGTAGTTAGCAATGCTCTGGTGTGAGATATCGATGTTGTACAGATCTTTGAGAGCCTGTTTCGTTTTTCTAAGAGATAGACCGTAAGCGTCAAATAAAACAGTGCATAGAAAAATAACCGTCAGCCTTTTATACTAAAAGGTCAACGGTTATCGACAGAATTCTTTTACAAGAGGATTACAAGGCAGATAATCATCCAGATATTCAGGATGTTCAAGAAAAGCACTCCCCGGCATGTCGGACAGGATATATTTTATATATTTCATCGGGGCAAGCCCATTCGCTTTCGCTGTCTCTACCAGTGTATAGATTCCTGCACTGGCTTCCGCCCCTTTCGGACTGCCGGAGAACAGCCAGTTCTTTCTGCCGATCACAAAGGGACGGATACAGTTTTCCGCAAGCGAATTACTGATGGAACAATTCCCGTCTTCCAGATAATTCCAAAAACCTTCGCGGTTATTTAAGGCGTAATGAAAAGCTTTTGAAAGTTTGGATTTCGGCAGCTCTCCGATGGCACTTTTTTCTGCCCATGACCAAAAAGCCTCGAGAAGCGGTTTCTCGCGGATAAGACGTTCTTTTTTCTTCTGATCAGGAGGGAGCGCCTCCAACTCTGACTCTATGTTAAAGAGTTGATTCAGACGGAGGATTGCTTCCGCTGCTTTTGATGCTTCCGAATTATGGATGTCTTTTGGGAGCGCATCCACGAAAGCCCGGCGCAGATGCGTATAGCAAAGACATCTTTTTACTCCTGAAACTGCATTGTATCCGGAGTAAGCGTCTGTATGGATATAACCTTCATATTCCCTCAGAAACGCTTCCGGATATTTCCCGCTTCGTCCCGGCTGGTACTCGAAGTAGCGGATGGGATTTACGGCATCTTTGATGCTGCAGTAAACCCACATATAGGAATCGGACGTATTTTTCCGTCCCGGTTCTTTCAGCACCTGTACATGTGTTTCATCGATATGAAGGTATCTCTGTTTCAGAAGTTCCAGCTTCAGACGGTGGACGATGTGTACAAGCCAGTCCCGATAGACAACCAGAAGCCAGTTTGACATAGTCGCTCTGCTTAAACGTAATCCCAAAGCCTCCCATTCTTTTTCCTGTCTGTACAGCGGGATGCTTAATTCAAACTTCTGGTGGATGAGCCAGGTGATGGTAGATGCAGATGCCAGAGAATGCAGGACGGGAGGATATGGCACCGGAGCCTTCTCCATATAAAGAGTTCCGTTTTTCCGGCATGACCTGCATTCATACGTTTCCCGGTAATGGTCAATCACCTTGAGTTTTGCAGGGATAAACTGTACTTCTGTGCGGACGAATTCTTCCCCTACTTTCACCATCGTACTCCCGCAGTTATCGCATATCTGTTCCCTTTCATCTATGGTATGGAGTACTTTGCTGTGAGGGAGATTTTTTACCAGTTCTTCCCGCTGACCGGTGTACTTCCTTTTACGTAGGTGCTTCTCTATCTCAACAAGCTCCGGTTCGTGTGCATCAGGATCCGCACAGGTTTCGATTTCATTAAAAAGAGACATCTGCCCCTCGATTTCGAGAGTAGATGTCTTCTCAGATTTTGTTCCATAAAGTTTACGGGTCAGGAAATCAACCTGCTCTTTCAGGAGCCGGACCTGCTGTTCCAGTTCTTTGATATGATTTTTATACTCCTGTTCCGTAGCTGACATAACCTGAAAACCCTTTCGTTTCGATAGGATTATTATAACATAGAATCGTCAGATTTCCCAGTATTTCTAAGGATTTTCAGTATTTTCAGACTTATGCGGGAGCCATTTCTGAACCGCCCTTGGCTGCTCCGGGTTCAAACCTTCCAGAAGCCAGCGCAGCTGCTGATCAGAAATCTGTTTTGCTTCTTCGCCGGTCCGCGGCCATTGGAGACGTCCGTTTTCGTACCGTTTGTATAAAAGGCAGAAACCGTCTCCCTCGTAATGGACTGCTTTGATCCGGTCAGCCCTCTTTCCACAGAACAGGAATAAGGAATTGCTGTAAGGATCCAGTTTGAAGTTGTACTGGATGATATCCAGCAAGCCATTGAGCTGCTTCCTCATATCGGTGTAGCCGCATCGGATATAGATTTTCTCCACATGGGAAAGATCTCCTAACATGACTGCACGGCTTTCAGAATGTTTTCCAGCATCTGGGCAGATGTGCCTTCATAAAGTTCCACTGTTATGGATCCGATATGAAGTATGGCTGCAGGAGTGGAACGGGAAATGTTTCTGTCCGGAAGTGAAAGCTCCGCAAACTCAGCCGGGGATTCCGTTAAAGCAGTTGACTGTTGGTCTGTACACATGTGGATGCCGTTTTTCTTGCGGGGCAGTTCTTCCAGGGCAAGCTTTCGAATTTTGGAAAGCCAGTAATAATAACTTTTCAAAGAGATATCGTGTTGTTCACACCAGATCTGATTTGTCAGTCCTGAGGCCCTGCATTGCCGTATTACATCCAGCCAGTATTGAAGTTTCACCTGTTTGTCTGGAGTCAAAGAAGAAAGATCCATAAGCCTGCTCCTTAGATTAGATTTAGAGTTTTTAGAGTCAACTCCCAAAACTCTAATCAATAGTTTACATGCAACAGCCAGAAATTTCGATACACCCTCTTATTGGACGCTTACGATAGACCAAGATTTACGTGAAGAGTTAGGCATAAGGACATGGTGTTGGAATCAAACTTGGTGAATTTTAGGGAAGAAGCGTTCTTCGTCAGGGAGTTTAAGTCCAGTTTAAAGAAATCTATCGTAAATTCATGGTAGATATAGTGGAGTTTGTATTTGTTTTTGCCATAGTCTTCGTCCAGATGTTTCTTATCCACTTTCTTCAAGTTGTGGAGATAGTAAGGGCATTTGGGATTCACACATTTGTGGATGATAAAGTGTTTACGGTCTTTCTTATGCACCAGGCTGTGGTTGCAATGAGGACATCTCAAGACGGTGTTTTTGGAAAAACGATTATCTTTGGTTGGAGAAAAAAGCGTTTGGCAGACCTTGCATAGAACCTGACTTTTCTTCCTGCCATCGTTCCACATCAGATAGTCCACAGGCACATCACAGGCAGGGCAAGTGCAGTGTTTGGGTATATCGCACTCAACTCGACGAAATATAGGGCGAATGGTCTTGTGGTAGCGTTGCTGGTAGTAAGAGATAAGGTCTTTCCAGTTCCAGTCCTGCTGATAGGATATGACTTTGGGAAGTTCATCAATCTTAAACTTCTGGTACTTTGGAGAATGGGAATCATCGAAAGCCCACTGCTTAAGAGGAATATATCTACAGATAAGGTGTTACTGTTCAAGGGTATGCATAGTCCATTGTAAAAAGTGATGAAATTTATTTTTTTGTTTTGTGGATAACCAGTTCCAGTAGGAAAAATTATGTTTATAGTCTTTCCTGCTGTTTCTTTTTTGAAGAGTTATCCACCGGATTTTATTTTACACAGTACATTTTTTTATAGCCTTACCATATAGTCCTTATTTTTCAAGATACAAAATACCTGCTTGTCCACAGTCATATCGACGAAAGGACAATTCCTGGAAATTCGCTTTTTTCCCATGTTTCTGTTATACTTCTCTATAAGAAAGAGAGGGCTGCCTTATGGACATTGATTTAAAAGAAG
>OGRK01000156.1_pt1 | contig 80487 bp, 136 predicted proteins | sample 1553471 | NCBI WGS metagenome assembly OGRK01 (sample SAMEA2580080, study PRJEB22360) | human gut metagenome | biome: human gut; feature: human-associated habitat; material: faeces | place: Denmark | collected 2008/2010
GAGCAACGCCCTTCTAAGGCGTGGGTCCTGCGTTCGAATCGCAGCGGAATCACTAAAGGCGATTACTTCGGTAATCGCCTTTTTTATTGTATATCAGCTAATTACAATGTAATATATTGGAATATAAGCATTTATAACTCGTTTTTATTAACGTTTATTAGTGCACAATCATGCACAGTAATGCATCAAACGTATTATTTTTGATACCGATAAAGTATCAAAGGTATCAAATGATACCCAAAAACATGATACCAAATAGAATAAATGCTGTTTTTTATTTATTAAACCAATACATGCATTATTTAACAGTATACATAAAAAATCGTGATTCTGTTCGATTACAACCAGTGATTCACATTAAAAAACAAAAAGTATGAAGTATCCAACAATGAGGTTTGTGTTCGACAGAAAGCATGTCGCCACAAGAAACAAAAAAGGTCTGGTTCAGATTGAAGTGACATCAGAAGGTAAACGGAAATGGATTGGGACATCAGTGAAACTATACGCTGACCAATGGAATGAAAAAAAGAAGGTAGTTAATTCCGTACACTCAATCCAGTTAAATGCGATGCTTGATGGTATGATGAGCAAATTAAATGATTTTATTCTTGATTTGTTTAGAAATGACCAGCAATTCGACTTTGAAAAACTTAACGCGTTCTTGGAGAAATCCAACCATTCGGATTCGTTTATTGATTTTGTTCGCATAAGAATAGAGGATAGGACAGACATTGAGGAAAGCACGCGAAAACAGCATAGAACTTTGCTACAATCGTTAGAAAAGTTCGGAAAGCTAAATTACATGGATGACCTGACAAAAGCAAATATAACGCTTTACGATGAATTCCTGCATCAACAGGAGATTTCTCAACCTACAATCTATAACTATCATAAACGCTTAAAGCGTTATTTGCATGAGGCAATGAAGTTCGGTTTATTGAATGAAGACCCTTATGTTGGTTTGCATTTTGAACGCGGAAGATTTGAGAAGCGGAAGTATCTTACAGAAGAAGAACTAAAAATGATCCGTACTTGTAAAATTAATATGCCATCAATAGACCGGATACGTGATTTATTTCTTTTTCAATGCTACACTGGACTTGCGTATGCTGATTTTGAGAAATTCAATTTCGAAAAGGATGTCGAGGAAAGGAATGGGAAATATATTGTATCCGACAGAAGAAAAAAGACCAATGAGGATTATAAAATAGTGCTTCTTACTCCGGCAATCGAAATATTGAAGAAGTATGACTATAAGCTACCTATCATATCCAATCAAAAATATAATGTCTCATTAAAGGTGGTCGCTCAATACGCAGGTATTGATAAGAATATAACCACACACATGGGACGACATACTTTTGCCGTTTTTGCCCTGAACAATGGTGTGCCTATTGAAATTGTTGCCAAAATGCTTGGACACACAAACATTCGCACTACACAAGTTTATGCGAAAGTTCTTAATTCCGAAGTGGAAAAAGGATTTGATTTGCTAGAAAGTAAGATTAATAAGTAAATGGGAATTTTTGATGATGGAATAAAGGGATGTGTCGAAATACTTAAAAATAAGAATCCAACTAATATAAAGTAACCATTTTTTTTTGGGGGGGGGATCATTCTTAATCGGGTGGTTCCCTTTTCTTCACACTAACAAGCTATGGATAATCAAATGATAGGTAGTTCATCCCAAATATCCCATAAACTTCAATTAGCCGCACAACAAAGCCACCTTCATCAAAACGACAAAGGGAATCATTTTACAAATCCACCTCTCTAAACGTTCCATTGTATCATGGCTAGCAGTTGGCAGAATACCCAATGAGGAATATCATCCGATTGCTCAAGCAATATGTTCAACTTATCTTCTTTCATATTATGTTAGCATAAAAAAAGCGGTAAAACCGTTGGGAATTACCGCTTAAAATTTATATAGTGTTTTCTATTTATGTTCTTCATTCACTTCATTTGATTTGTCATTTGCCAAAAAATGTCCCCGCAAAACAATTAATCCGAGTCCGATTATATTTACGGTTGTAGTAGAAAGAATAGTTATCATTATAGGATTTGGGATACATATACTAAAATAAGATTTAATCGCTGGTATTGATACATAACTTGCTAGCACAATACATAGAACTATAAAAAGATATAAGGCAATCACTCTCAAAGACCACTTTTCAAGTCTTCTTCTTGCTTTTGTATTTTCAACTATACGATGTAGATGAATCAGCTCTTTGCTTTTTTTTATATTTCCATCGGTTGTTTCTGATTCCAGCAAGGATTTAACTGTGTCAAGAATATTTAAATCTTTCTTTTTCTCTTTAAACGGCTCTGAAAAGAAAAATTTAATCCAATATGGAATATAATATCCTAAATGGATTAAATAGTGATACCATTTAATAGGTTTACCTTTTCCGAATATAGAATCAAAAATACTGGGCACATCATTTGATCCATTCATTGTTTTATTCTATTTTTAGGTTCTAGAAAATAGTTTTTAATCAATTCCTTTGGAATGGGTGTGTTCCATTTGTTTTGTCCACAAATATCCCCCTTGTCGTTTTTTATGTATAGCGTATCATACCAAGGAGAGCCTTCTTGATGTGACCATTGGGTTAATGACAATGCACTCATATTATACATTGCATTAACCGCAGTTTTTATGAGTTCCAATGCCTTGGAATGTTTATTAAATTCGTATAATACATCTTTGGGAAAAGAAGTAACAATCTCATCAGGGTTTATTTTCTTATTTACAATAGGAAAGACCGGACCATAAGGCCATACTTTCGGAGAATCGTCTTCAAACAACAGGTTATTGGTTTCAGCATAGTACACACCATATACATAGAACAAAATCTTATTTATCTGAGTCTTGTTCAACCGAACCATATGCAACTTTTGGGCTGCATACTGAATCAATCGTGCGTAATCTGTACTTTTCAATTCCATATCATAAATATATAAAAATCCCATGAATATAACATATAAAATAAACTATATGTTTACCCATGAGAAAACAATCTTTGTAACACATTTAATTGTGTGTGCTATATTAATGCTGCAAATATATATAAAACCATTTATATAACAATAAACAATGGCAACCATTAACATTTGCAATACAACTAATTGTTAATTTACAAATATACTATTTTAGCGGTAATTCCAACAAGTCAAAGAACGCTTCTGTTCGATTATTATTTTTCCATTCCCTTTCTGCAATGTTCACACAAGAATTTCTTGGCAACAGGAAACATCTTCTGACCGACATATCCGCTGAGATATTGTGCTTCCTCTCCATAAGGGTCAATTCTGAAAGCCTTGGAAATATGCCGGCATAAATGACCTTTTTCGTGATCCCACGAATTTTGAAATTGTTCGGGAGTAGAAGTCAAAGAGAGCACCATTACCGTCTCTCTTCTCCTGTAGTCCGAATAGGTAAGTCCGGTATTCATCCTGCCTTCCGTCAGGTTGCGATACGCACGTTTGAGGGAATCCCCCCTGCATCCTATACGGTACAGGTCGGTAATGATTTCCTTAGCCCAATAAGTGTGTACCGCATAATACACCTTGACGTGCCAATCCCCATATTTCGGTATGTAGAACTCCTGAACAATCATATAACATCAGACCAAATTACAGGAACTCCTTTACCGATGCAGGTGGCAAAGAATTCATCAAACGCCCTGCAAGGGTCCCCATCAATATCATCAAGGTAGCACTTTATGTGTTTGCACAAATGTGCTTCGTCAACTAATGATTTTTTGAAAAAATCCGCTTTCAACATATTTGCAACATAGGCAACGTCATATCCTTTGTCGTGTTCGATGGTAATTCCGTTTGCTTTGAGCATATCGTCCACCTCATCTTTACTCCAAGGGTCAAGTTTCTTTTCCTTGCCTGTTGCCTCGTCTTTCACTTTCATTTTTGAAACAGCCCATTCGTAAAGTTTTTTACTGAAATGGAATCCGTATGATTCCAGGTATTCTTGCATTCCTGATGGGAATTTGCTATATGTATCTAATCTTTGTTCCATAGCCTTAATTTAAAAAGAGGGGCGTTTCACCCCTCCTGTTATTAATAGAATTCACCGTTAGAGCGTCTGCGTCTGCGTTCGCCCATTTCATCCATACGCGGATATTCAGGAAAGTATCCGGGGTATCTGCGTTCATCCATGCCGGATGAGCTTCCACCACCTGAATAACTTCTCCCACCATCACGGAAACCCATCTCTCCGCGCATCTCTCTCATGGCTTTTTCGTAACCTTTGCGGCAGCCTTCCTTGTAGGCTTCCTCCACTTCGTCACCTCTCATACCGAAGCCGCGTCCGTAATCGTCACGCCCTTCTTCTAATATTTCCCACATTCCCATAATCATTTCTTGTTTTTAGATGCTTCAACCACTCCGAGCTGTTCCATTAACTTCTGATTCTGTGCAATGAGGTCAGCCATATTTTTGCTCATTTCCTGCATGTTCTTATCCATATTGGACATTTGCCCTTTCAATGCGGATATTTCCTGCTCCTGCTGTTGCTTGGCTGCAAATTCAGGGTTCAGCATGGCAAGCATTTGGTCACATACCCTAAGAAAGTTCTGATGATATTCCACACTTTTTAGGACATCCTCACTTTTCTGTTTCATGGTAAGGACCTCAGTATTCATTTCGTCTCTTGACCCTGTAATCAGCATCCCTGTCTTAATATCATCGGCAATATTGGCATTAGCCGGTATCTCTTGCAAATTGACATTCTGTCCGTTTATATTCACGACAAAATCAATAACCTGTACCGGCTGCGGATAAGGCATGTTGGGAACAGTCTTATATATGGTTTTTATGGGGCTTACATTAACGACCTGCCCACATTCCAAACTTGGATTTGCACCTCTATGAAGAAGATATAATGTACTGTTTACTCGTAAGTTCTGAAACATGATTGTTTGATTTTAAAGGAGTGTGGCTATTTCCATTTTGGAAATCACCACAAAACTCCATGTTAATTATTACTTGCTCCTTAAAGAAGCTGTTTCTGCTGTAGGAGCCGGAGCCGTTGTCGGTCTGTATCCACCATTAACAAGATACAATTCGTTGGTGTACTTGTTATAGTGAATTTCATAGATGCCTGTTCCGGCTAAGTTTTCAACAGTTACAGGCTCATTGTTATAAGCCATCAACGGTCTTGTGTCCCCATTAGTCCCTATCAGTATCGGAAGAGTTGCAGTCGTGCCGGCAGGTATAGCCTGACGGAGGCTGATATAGAATCCTCCAACATAATCCCTGTTGCGGAATGCGTGGTTAGGAAGTTCCAAAGTAACATTCTCCGTGCCGACGGTCACAGCCACCGTAGGAAGAGTGTTGAAATTTGTTCTTCCGATTGATGGGAATAGGGATGGGAATCCTGTAAAAAAGTTAGGCCACATATCTACCTCCTTTCTTACCGGATTAACCCCAGTAGTTGTTGCAACCACATCCACTACGTCCGTATACAGCGTCACCCATATATGCACCGTAGGCGGCTGCGCGGAAACAATCTGTATTAATAGCGGTTAAATTGGGGTATTGAACACTCACAGTATTGGGGAGCTTGCATTTGATTTTATCTACGTCTCCTTGTAGTGCCTGCAATCCGGCTGCCAAAGGAGCAATCTGTTGTCCTACTGCACTCAGGATAGTGGCGTTCTGATTACGCTGGGATATTTCGGCTGTTAAAGTAGCCTTTTCCGCAGTAAGAGATGCAATCTTGTCCTGTAATGCCTGATTTTGAATTGCATCAAGTTTGGCAAGGATAGCATTCGTATTTGCAGTAGCCCCGTCACGCAATGACAATGCATTGTTGTTCATTGTATTGGTAAGGGCATTCATTGATTCGCAATTCTGCAAACGTCCTTCATAGCCTTGTCTTTCAATAGCTGTTTGCGTTTTGCAGCAACAATCGGCAAGTTGAGTAAGAATAGACTGGTTGCCTGACTGCATAGCATTAATAATCTGGTTGGTTGACAATCCCACCTGATTACCTACTTGTGTAATGCTATTCTGAACATTGCACAATGCTGTCTGAACCTGTTGGGTAGAGCAGTTGAATGAAGAAGCCAATTGAGAGATAGCATTACCGTTACCCTGAATAGCTTGCATCAACAATTCGCGTCCTGCGTTTCCTGCCAATTCTGCCGGAAGTCCGTTAGCTCCGTTTCCTCCACGTCCACCGAACAAACCGCCACCATTGCCGTTCCATCCAAAGATACTTGCTATCACAACAAGCCAGATAATGCTCCACCATCCGTCCTGTCCTCCAAAGCCGTTGCCGTTATTCATCAAGGCAAGCAGGTTAGGGTCTATCCCCTTGTTCCCAAACATTCCGGGAAGCATGGCGGTAATGTCAAGCTTGCTACCGCCTGAACCTCCATTGCCTCCGTCTGAATTAAAAACATAAGTTCTTTCCATAAGTATTTGTATTTTGTATCCCGGTCAAAATTGACCGTATGCAAAAGTACATATGTTGTAACTTATGTAAAATCAGTTGTTTCCCAATGATTTCTTTATATTATCCCAATATATTCTCAACATTTTCCCACTTTCCATCCTCTCATAGAAATTTGATATCATGTAGTTAACAGCACGTTTGGTTTTGTGGATATGAACGGCTATTTGTGAAGGGTACATGCCACTTTCAGACAGGAGAGACACAAGAAGATACCGGGCATCCACTGTTTCCATGTTTTTATCAGAGGATAATATTTGGTCTACAGGCACTTCGGTTTCTTTTGAAACAATATTAATTATCTTGGCAAAGATTTCTGATTTGCACATAGTTTTTTCTAATTTTTATGCTTATCTTTGCCTCGCCACATAAAACATGAGATTTTGATGAACAAAGCATAAGATATTTATGTTGAAGATATTAGCCCCCAACATCAGGTATCTTATGCTTTATCATGTTTTTATGTGGCAATATTAATATGATGATATGTTGGGGGCTTTTTTTTAATTCTTAGCTCCCGAAAGAACTGCTTTTGTTATTTTTGAGTAATTGCTACGCTTCTACTCGTAGCGTTGTGAGGATAATCCTCGGTATAGTGTCCTATTTCATTTTGAACCTCCTTTCTTTTTTATCATCCAAATAATAATAAACAGCAATACAAAGATAATACCTAAAGAAAAATCACCAAAATTAATCTTGACTTCCTGCCACCATGTTAGCTCTTTTTCTACCGGGTAAGGAACTTGAACTTCACGCACACGGTCAACATATAAGGTATCTGTCCTTCCTCTATCCCTGTACTGCGTGCGCCATCGCTCAACGAATACTGTGTCACCCTTCTCGCGAATGTAGATGGAATCCTTAATGTGGATTGAATCTCTCTCGTGGATGGTGAGATACAAACTGTCTACACGTACAGTTTCAACAGGCACATACTTTACACTCCGGCATGATGAACATATTGCCAGCGTCAGCAATATGACACAATAAATTATGGTTCTCATAAGCTTGCAACATTAACATACAACCCTACCAAGCTGCTTAAGTCATGGGTCAAAGCCTGACCGCTGTCCCTTGTGCAAATATACAATACATCATTCTGAGTATAGTACTTGTCTTTGAATATCTCCATAGGAGGTGTATAGGGTATAGGGTCATCCTTGGTGCCTGATGCGGTCTCTACAACCACTTCGTAGAGTGCTGCCGTAGCCATGCCGGGATATTGGCTCTCCAAAACCATAGGGATATCTTGCCGGACTTTATACAGGTGTTCCTTGTAATTAACCTTCATCCCCTTGGATAAGGATTCGTCTATATATTCCGCCCAATCGGGATACAGCGATTTAACCTTCAAAGATTCGCTGTCTGTCAGGCTCAATGTCTGTATCTGTTTTTTGGCGGATTCCACCATGTTTTGTGCGGATGCAGCCAATATGTAATCAGCGCTATAAGGTTGCGGTTCGTGATTCCATTCTTCCGATTCCATGATTTGTACAAATTCGGGGTCATCCATCCTGTAGGTGGGGAAGGAGTCCTTTGGGAAGAGGTTAACGAATTCTTCATGCAGCACTACTTTCGTGCCATCTGCGTTGCTTCGCATTGTCGGCAGTGCCAACAATCCATGTTGGGTCAGCCATTCTATTGTAACGATTGTATATCTCATTGTCCAATTATATTAGTTAATACGTAATCAATTAATTCTTGCTCTGTGAATCCGTCTGCCTCTGTTGGTATGGAGTCGAAGGCTATGGAGTTGTAGAAGGCGCATTTCATGTTTTCAATTTTGCTTAATGAGCCCCAAAATACAGGTTGTTTTGTAACAGATTCAGAAACATTACTATTTAACATTGTTATGATTTGTTTTTTGTTTAACAAGTCCTCTGTTTTTAACTTTGTATTCAATATGCCATCTATATATGTCTTACCGTCAGTATTCCTACTATTATATGCTATTATCCCTTCATGATTAACTATCGCAAAAGCATAAGGACTTGAAGTATCCTTTCTTTGGTCGTACAGATATCTTTTAGACGCCATCGGATTAACCGTCATAAACAGCATCTTCACTCCACTACTCAGATTCTCTACCAATCCGTAATCATCTACACCATCTGTCAATAATGCACCGGGATATTCGGGTATCTGAGTAATGGTGATGTTACAGTTGTCTATAACTTCAAGGGTTGTAAATCCTACCCAACCATTCTCACTACCAAGCGACAACGATTCTGAATCAAATTCAAAATCTCCATCTTTTAATATAATATGTTTATTCCCTTGCTTATTATATTGAAAAACGAATTTACCTTCAATTTCTTTCGTTATACCTGTAATATGACATTTTATATGCACAGCCTTTATGCTTAAATCAATATATAAAACGCCTTTTTGAACGCCTAACAAGCTTTTGATTACAACTTCTGAACTTGACAACTTTTCCACATTACCATATGGCGAAGGTGAACTCCATTTCAAAAAGTTATCATTGTACCCTCCAACACCACTCATTTCGGCAAACAAGAAGTTATTTAATTTCATCCGTCTTCCTTTATCCGACAAGTCCTGCAAGTAAGCAGACTCCTTTAATGTTTCGTTGGTCGCACCTTGCTTCTTTACGTCATAGTAAAAAACAACATGCTCCCTTATCCATTGAGGGATAGGGGAAGGCTTGGAACCACCGCCACCCGAACGGATTTCGCCAATGTGATTCAGTGCGATTGTATTCAACCGCACCGAATTTAAAGATATTGTGTTAACCTTCATAATCACTCCAAAATTAATGCCTTGACAGGCTTAACATTGCACTGAATCTTGATATGCTGCTCACCAATGACACCTTCGATGTTCTTCTGCCAAATCGACCCGACACCGTAATCGACTTCAAACGCCACCCAACTCTCACCGTCCAAACTCTGATACAATACCACCTTGGACGGATGTGTATCGAATACCAATTGCAAACCAAATGTAGACGCAGCAGGCTGAAACTTATACTCCTGATTGGAGCCGGATGCTGCAAAATTGCCGGTTATATCCTTTAATGCCATAATTGTAGATTTTATAAACTTAATACCTGTTTCCGATTCTTACCATCTGCCCTAAAGCTTACATGTACCCATGCGAAGTTGCTCTCATCAATCAACTGGTCATAGGGAAGGTTCTTGCGGATATACTCAAACAACAGCTTATTCTGTTGTCTGTCTCCCGTATCGATATCGGCTGCTTCACCCTTCATATGCTGAGAAGACTTGCTTCCCTTGACAGCTTTGTTCAGCTCCGGACAGCGATAACCGCTGTTTACTGTTATAGGCTTTCCCCACCATGTGCGTAATGGGTCCAGCACGTTATCCACCAAGGCAGTAAGAGCTATTACATGCTCCTGTCTGCATCTGTTGTTGATGCCCAAGCGGTCGGCAGTCGTGGACTTGCACAGCTCCGCAATTGTAAAAAACTTCATTTCTTTTCCTCCTTAATTACTTCTTTAATATCTTCTTTGTCGACTTTTAATGTCTTGCCGAAAATCAGCCTGAACGCTTCGACGATATTCAGCTCGATTCCCTTCGGCTTAAGTATGTTGCTGATAATCGAGCACATTTCAAGGAAACATACCATCAGGCAGGAATACATATCGATGTCATAACGGCTACCCGATGCCTTGTTTATCATAACCACCATAAAAACAAAGCTGAAGTATGTAACCATCTTGCCCATGGTTCGCCTTACCGCCCGACTGAACCGGACCTGTTCGCCCATTATGATACTCTTTCTCAGCCCGCAGGCTAAATCACATATAATCACGGCAGCAGACACTATCAGCCACGGAATCATGTGTTCTATGCTTTCCTGAACGAATGCGGTAGCTATTCCTGCCAATCCTCCGGCTACGCTCTTATCGATGCCATCTCTAACTATTGCACTAATCATTTGTCGGATTAATTTTTAATGTTATATTTGCAAAACCTTGTTAACCGGACGAGAAAGCTAATCTTTATTCCCTGCCAGCCTGAGAAGGTATGCAGGGAATTTCTACAAGTCGGTTTTATTAAATGGGTTATTAATAGCATTTATTGCCGACTCCTTAGCTTTGTCAAACAAATCTTTATCAACTCCTAATTCCTCGCTCCATACAATATCATTAAGATTTTTGTTATATAAATATTCTGCAATTTTATGAAAAAGAGTACACGTAGACGCATAGTATCCTTTATCCAAAGGATGTTGGCCATCGCCTGACGATCCATATAAATCATCTTGAGAATAATAATTAAACTGGTTTTGGACTGCTGTTCCACAAGGACAAAAGATGTTTATGTAATCTCCAAAATTATCAATTAATTGATTAGTTGCAGAAGCAATATTAGCATACATCTCTTCATTATTAAGACCACCATCTAAATTCCCACCTACCTCAGATATTCTTTTATCCGACCAAGCCCAAGGCATTAACCATCCAACTTTATATCCTAGAGACTGTATTCTCTTAGGAAGCCATTCTTGTAATGATTGAAAATAAGGTATATATGTACTGTATAATCCGGATGAAGCGCTTCCCTGCTGAAAAAATATTATATCCCAATTTTCATCATTTAATTTATCTATCAATGTATTACTTGGAGCATTTTGCATAGTGTTAAGCCATTCTCCATCTTTATATTTTAAATATAAAGATTTTGATGTATCTGATTCTTTAGCTTTATCGTAAAATTCTAATGTTGCCCCTCCTTGGCAAGATAGCCCAATAACTATATCAAAACCAATTTTCTTGAATAAACGCCCCAATAAATTTGTGGATAAATCAGAAAAGCTATTTCCAATCCATAGAATTTTAGCAGGTCTTACTTTGTATACAATATCAGCCCTCTTATTATTTGCTAAAGATTTTTCTATTGCTAAAATTTTTTCAGTATTTTTATTTATGTATTGTATTTGTGAATTTAAATCTTCCAAATGGGCTGTCGGCGTTTTAGATTCATCAAATGTAATTATTGCATAATGATAATTATTTGTATTTTTAACTATTAAAGTCCTTTCAATAGATTCTCCTATGATAGATTCGTCAGGCAGTATTAGCTTAGAACCGTTTTTCAAAGAATCCGTTTCTGAATAAGCATAGGTTAAACTATACTTATTACCATCTTTAGGAATATGTATTTTAACATTAAATTTATTTTTAATATCAAACAATGCAACTTTTCTGTTAGTTTCCTTTATGGTTAAAAAGCCTCCTATTTCAATAAATGCTGTATCTATAATCTTATGAACAGGTAATTTTGATAATAGACTTTCAGTTTTTACATAAATAATTAAATTGCCTTTTGAAGAATCGTTTTTTATGAATTTGATATCTCTATCTGCAATAGTCCCATTCATTACCGTTTGGTAATCCGAATCCTCCTTATTGGTTCTACAAGTAATCGTGGATACATCTCCATAAAGACAAATTTTTTCTCCTGAATTGATAAGAAATGGAAGTTCTACCATTTGATAAGCTGTATCAAACGATAATTCTACTGCTTTTTTAAGTCCTACAATTTTTTGAGTTGCAGATAACCCCATGGTTAAATTTTCAGCAGATTTTAAATTAATAGCTACATCTTTTTTTATAGCATCAATTTCTGATAAAACACTTTCTATCAATCCGCTTTTTATAAAAACAATCCCTTCTGGTATATTTTTATCCGATGGTGCTGTGTTTACAAACATTTCTGCATTATCAGGAACATCTATTATTTCCATTGAATACATTGCATTTCCTTCTAAAAATTTTGCCGTTCCTCCACTTATATATGTTCCTTCTGAAGATTTAAATGCATAACCTATATTAGTTTCACCTCCAATATAAGGAGAATATATTCTCACTTTGATTTTTTTATATTCCCCTTTATTAAAAGAAATTTTATAATGAAAGCCGTCTGATGTTGTACTCCCATCTGTATAATTAACACGTCCGGTTTCTAGTGTTTGGCTGGATATTAACTGCGGAACAATATCAAAAAAATTATCAATAACAGCATCCAAAGCTATAAAACCGCTTACATCTGCTATTAGTTTTTTTAAATTGTTATAAATACCACCATCTTCGGAAGTAAATATAACCATATCAGATATAACATTATTATTTTTTACAAATCGAATATCTCTATCTGCGATAGTCCCATTCTTTACCGTTTGATAATCCGAATCCTCCTTATTGGTTCTACAAGTAATCGTGGATACATCTCCTAATAAATTAATTACAGAACCACGAAATATAGTAAATGGAAGTTCTTTTAGTTCATATTGTTTACTAAACTTTATTACAGCGGAAGATACGCCTGTTATTTTGCTTAAACTTTCTGTTTTACTCTCTAATTTGGAAAGTTCTTCCGTAAGGTTTTTACGCGTAGTCGGATGTACCACCGCATCAGTGGTTGTAGCAGGATAAATAGTCTGCCCGCCTTTGGTAAGTTTATGAATTTTAGCCATATAATTCTTATTTTAATTTTGTAAATCTATTCTTATCGGTTTCCGATTAAAGGAAACCACTCAATACATCTTCGTATTCCTTGTCGGAAATTGGAGAGGAAGAAAGCATCTCATTCTGTACATCCTTTACCACAGAGTCCTTTAATTCGGCACGCTGTTCCTCTGTCATGGAATCCCATGTCATTGGATCTCCCTTATCGCCCTTCTGATAGTTAGGATAAACATCAATTGTACCTGTACTGTCATCAGACTTGCCATTGACAAGAACGATGCCTGTAAACTCCATGGATACAAGGTTACAGATACCATCAGCAAAATCAGCATCAGTAAGGTAATACTCGCGTCTGACCGTCAGGTTGCCCGTACGCATGCCATGATTATCAAACACAACCAGCAGGCTGCCATCATCCAGCCTGCGACAGTTCTTGTAGTCGTGTCCGTCAAAAGAGGCTACAACGGGTTTCGACAATGCTGTCTGATAAGTAAACCGGAAAGGAGTTTTCAGGTCTCCATTCAGGTTTTTCTCTATGATTTTAAAATCGGACTGATAATTTATTCTCATAACTATAATATTGATGTCACATCGTCAATAGCTTCGGCAGACAGATACTTCTTATCAGCGTCTACGGTTTTCTGATAAGGTGTTAAATCAGGTGCCACGTATCTTTTCAACGCATCGGTAGATAATCTTCCGTTTGTATTCCCTTCCTGGAAGGGTATGTTCTCCTTACCGTTCGGCATTGTCCGTGCGTCAAGCTCGTTAATCGTTTTTCCTGCCATAATTATTTGTTTTACATTATAAACATTCTGCCAATCTCCGCCAATACGGTGATACCATTAACCTTGATTTCCCCATCTTCGTTCCTGCCGATTGCAAACTCCTTATCCGAAGGGATAACTTCCGCAATGGAAACCAAATCATCGTCTGTGAGTGCCCTTTCGCTGACTGTATAGTCATTGTCTGCCGAAGCGCATTCTCTTGCCTCTTCAAACTCGCGCATCAGTGTTTTTTTCATATCAACATAGGAGAGGTATTCCTCACTCTGCTTAATCGACTCAAGCTCCTGTTTTTCTTCGCTGCTTATGTTTTCTTTCTTCTCCAATTCATTCACGCGGGGAAAGGCTTGGGCGTCATAGCCTTCGGGCTTCAGCCTGGCATAGATACCGCGCATATCCTCGTTAAAGCTCTCCATTGCCCTTTCGTAAGCTACCAAATTCAAGATAATCTTCACTTTCGTTTTATTGGCAAGCGGCTCGCCCTCATCCGATTTCAGCGGCACGAGTTGCAAAAAACTCATTTTTCTGATGATTTCATTGATTTTCATTTTGCGCCTCCTTCCTTGGGAATGGAAGACAATATGCTTCTAAGCATACTCTCTATATCTTCGATGGGAGCTTTCATACCTACCGTCATGGTAAACCCCGTGGGCATGATAGAGGCTGTGCCGACATAAGCATCTCCATCCAATACGATATATTGGATATCATTGGTTGTGTTGTTTGAAACTTCGCCATTTTCATAAAGCCTTGTAATACTTTCTTTTTTTCGTATCAGTTCCATATCTGTATAATTTAATGATTAGTATATTCTTTAATGGATCGGTCCGGGGTTCGGGTCAAGCTTGAGCGGGAACGCCTTCTTCGTGTACTCGTTCGTGTTAAGCTGTAGATATACGTAGTACTCGCCAAGAAAATCAGTTAAGCTGAATGTCCCGAATATTTCAACCTCTCTGTCTTGAATCAGATTGAAATCCTGTAATTTTTCCCTGCCCATATCTTCATCCGAAACCACACGCCTTAGTGTAATCCAATTATTAGTGAGCGTTTTGCTCCCGACTGAATAATACGTAAGTTTAAGATTCCATTTAACCGCGGTGTTAAGCCCGGTCATTGAGTTAGTCACATATTCGGCTGTCAGATTGATTACCAAACCGCCCGCTTCTTCTTCCGATACATACTTAACCCTGCCGGGAGAGCAGTTCATGACAGGCAAAAACAGATTAGCCTTATCCGCCTCGATGATACTTTCAATCTTATTCATGCAAAAAAACGGATATACATCGTAGTATTGACCAAGTGTCAGACCATTGGCAGGCATCTCTAATGTAACCCCCGCTCTGACATTAGCCAGTTTCCTCACGATTCTGTTGGACGAGTCAACCAACATCGCCCCAAACCACCATGTATCAAGGTTGGTAGCGGATTCCATGTCGGACAGCTCGACCGAGCCGGGACCTGATTTATCTGCGGTAGTAACATTTCGCGCAAGAGAGCACGATATAGAGCCATACATAGAGACCTTGGAATCGCAATAGAAGCTATGGAATGGCGGTTGCGCATCGTGCTTGTAAAGCAAGAAATCTGCCAACCTGTACGGACTCGCACTTCCGCCCCAAGGTCTCTCATAGATATATCCGTTCATCTTGTTTCCGGTATACAACTTGGGGATTTCCTCATAAGACGCTACAGGGGGCGGCTTAATGCCGCAATTCCTCATCGATCCTTTCCACCAAGCTCCTTCACCGTCAGATGGCATGCTCCTGTCAGGAGCAGCAGAGGCAATATGGACAGGCTTACATCTTGACCACATATTAATCTCATGGCTCGTGCATAACCCGCTCACATTCGTTTCAGACGTCCCAAGAACGGAAGCAACGTCACTCCTCAGATTGACAGGAGACGTAATTACGTTATTCGAGTTAGCCATATCAGTAGAGCAGTAACAGGGTTATATAAGTCGAGATAAAGGCACACATCTCCATCCAAAACACAGGCTTCCTAAACTTAAGGCATGCCAATACGATTACACCGCCAAGGAAGGTTATAAGAGGGACGTACCAAAAACTCATCAGCACTTGCCATACAAGAGAGGCAAGCGCGCAGATTCCCGCGCTTACATAATGGATATTGCGGTTATAGTCCTCCTTGAACAAAGGAGCAGAACCGACAAACGCCAATGATGCGCTTGCAATGAACGCCAGGAATTGGTATTCTTCCTTACTGGCCTCGATGAACGATGCAACCAGCAGGGAAGATTCGGCAAGGCAGAAGAGCGTGAACAGCCAACCCCTCTTTCCAAGCCGATAGTATGTGTCACTGATACTTGCAGGGATGCCATACATCCCGACTGTATATCCGATATAGGATACAAACAGAACAATCGAAATAACCAATAATGTAACCATAGTTTTTTAATTTATAAATTTACGTTTCAAATCATCAATCTCTTTGTGCAGCTCAATTATCTGCGCCTGCAACACTGCCGTATATTGGGCATAGTTCACGGACAGGTAGTGCTCTTTCGAGCTGCCTTTAGACACAAGCTCAGGATACAATTCTATCATGTCCTGTGCGATAAACCCTATACTTTCCTTCCCATCCTTGATATAGCTGACAGGGGTGATGAACCCTCTGTTCCGTAGCGGTTTTATACATGATTTTAAGCGGGCGTCCGAATAAACGGCAACCTCACCTTCTGCAAGGAATGAACCCCGGACAACCGCCCTGTTATTAGATGCTTCAAGCTCCAATCTAATCCCCGGGCTGTTACCTCCATCATCATTCGACACTGCTATCAGCATGGTTCCCCATGTGTCGTAATCAGGTCGATACGTGCCAATGGTGTATCTTGTCTGCCAGCCAACACCGTCCAGTGCATCCTTCCAGCTAATTATCGGTCGACAGGAGTCGTGCATCATCAAGGATAATTGGTTAGCCCTGAATACGGCATTGTCCGGGTTGAAGTATATCGGCCATTGCAATTGCCAACGGTCTGTCATCGTGCTTGCGAATGATGCTCTGCATTGAATATTATTGTAGCAATAGAGATTCGTAATATTAACAATACCGTCCGACTGGAACTGAGCTACACGCCCTGCCGAAGTGTAGAATGCGATACCGTAATATCCCGACATGTGCACGAAGTTGTCATTCCCTGCGAAGGATAAACCAATCCAAGGACTACCCCCATCGTGAGCATTACCAGGATCACTACCAATGATGTTACAATCAATCTTACCATTAACTGCCAGGTTGCCTGTTATCGTCCCGCCTGCCAAAGGCAGATACTTTCCTGTTATAACATCGTCCTCCAATTGGGACAGTCTGGTCGGGTATGCAGGAAGAGATATCACCCCATTGGATACATTATAAGCAGTCGTGCCCAGCTTTACCTGCTTGGCATATACACTGCCCAAGTCCGGTATGTGGGAAAAATGGATTCTCTTGGACGTGTCAGACTTGGCAAGCTCATCCCACATGGCGTCTATATCCAAACCGCCACCGCCTTTTTTATTCGTCCACTTGTTTTTGATTGAGTCGTAGGTCAATACCTGTCCTTCCGATAGAGGAGTAACCAGGTCTACATCGTCCAGCATGCCCAATGAGGTTGCACCACTTCCACCACCGGTTGTCGAACCGAACGCAGCAAGGTCACCCGTAGCGTAGAAATTAACCATAGACCCATCATCCTTCTCTACATATACGGCATTATTGGTTGCGTCATATTTCAGCAAGGCATTACCGATTTGGACAGAATTGATGGCTTTTATATGAGTGAACGGATATTGAGGTTCCAATATATATATGAATTCTGCCGAGCGCAAGAACTTAAATGCCGACAGTAATACACCGACCGTTTCCTCACCGACAAAGAATGACAACGGGTCTGCATGGAGTGTACCATCTTCTTCCCACCAAAGTGCACCGTTGGCAAAGTAACCCGTACCGTCAAAGCGCACAAGACCTTTGGCAACGTTTTCCGGCACGCTGCTTTCCGGATAATCGAATTTGTCCAGCATGGAACCTCCCCACCAGGAAGCAATACCTCCGCCGCGCTTGTCGGATTGGTATACACCGTTCGTGCCGCTCATTATCTTGAAACCGCTTTCCGAGGTGTATCCTAAAGCTAACAATGAGGATTGAATAAGACCACCCTCAATATTAGTATATTCCTTAAGTGCTTTCGTCAGATAGGATATATCTCCTATATTCTTCGATATTTCCTTGATGGATTCGTTAAGCTTGCCCTGTATATAATTGTTCGCGGCATTGACATTGGCAATAAAATCACCGTACTTCAAGTTGAACGCTGAATACTTGCCATCCACCATAGCCACTTCGGTCGCTGTGGTCTTACCGTCCTGAATCACACCGTTAATGGTGTTTATAAGCTCCTGTGCCGAGTTATTGAACAAGCGGTACGCAGTTTCCAACTCCGTCTTTACCACGCCTTCATCAAGAAGCTCATTCTCTATAATCTTATTATAGGATTCTGTTACATCGTTTTTGATGGAATCAATATTATTCAGGTATTTCTTAATCGCAGCCGCTTCCCCTCTGTCTACGATACCATCATTGAATGCTTCATCGGTAAAGTCCTTCATTGAACTTACAGTGCTATCCAGCTTTTCAGCCGCTTTCTTCGTTTCTTCGGCTATTTTCTTTGCTTCTTGCGCCAAAGTGTCATCAGTGTATTTTGATGCAAGCTCCCAATGGGAGATACTAAATGCTTCCCCTGCCTTTTTTGAAGTGTTCGCTCTGAGCATATCGTCCTTGTAAGTGCTACCATAGGTCGCATTTACCCACATATCACCTATGTCGTATGCGTCCGAATTCTGCGGTTGTCTCACAAAGATGCGTCTTTTCCCATCTGCGGTATCCTGTGCTTTTTGAGCGTTTTCCAAAGCCTTGACAATATCCGTATCGGTAATGGCATTCCAATACCATCCCTTTTCTTGTTCATATTGGAACCGGTATGCTTTTCCCTCCTTGCTGTAATAGAGGTCTCCCAAATGATTGTTCTTCTTCTCATCTGTATCCCAATCGGATGCGGGAAGATTTTCAAGGGTGGGCGCCGGGTCGTAAAACCATGTTTCTATCGCACCGTCAACCTGATTCTGGATATTATCTATTTCCTGCTTGATGTACTCTTTCAGAGGGTCTAAATCCTCAATGTACTTTTCAGATGCTTTTTTGAGAGCATCTTCGATGGTGTCTCCATTGCCGATGGTAGTACCGACCGACAGCTTTCCTTTCAATTCCACGCCTTCACCTTGGGTGAACTTAACAAAGCTGTTACCATCACGGTCCCCAATATACGCATCACCGTATACATGGAAAAACGCCTTGTTGTTAGTTTTGTCTACACCATACTCAACATACTCCTTGTTCAAGTAGGAGTAGGAGTCTATACCGTGATACAGAGTAACACTCGGGCTGAACACATCGGTAGAAGAGAATACAATGGCATTCTGTGCGTCAATATTGCTTTCATCCGTCACGTCCTTGTTGTCAATGCCTTTCCATTTGATTCGTGCACCAAGGTGGGCTACAGTATCACCCTTTGCCGGAATGTCACTGCCTGTGTCGCAATCCGCCATGCTGAGGTCAATATAGTGTAATTTGTATATGCCGACATTGATAGGCTCTTTGCTTGCCCCTACACATAAACGCCAATAATAATGGTTCGCTACCTGTTGGTATTCTCCCGGTTTTTGTATGTTGAAGTTTTTGCTCTGTACCTGGAAACCTGCACGGAAGCGGTTCTCCACTTCCACACCGTCCTGTTCGGCAAGGAAGAAACATCTGTACACGCCTTCGGGGACGCCATTGTCTACCGTTTCTTTATCCATCAATTGGAGTTCACTGCCATCTGCAAGCAATATAGGATTTCCGTCTGCCATTGAAAGTATGGGCGTTTGTTCAATGGTGCCCTTGGTCCAAACATCAATAAGCGTAACAGCACCACCCGGAGTTAGAACTATCTTTCCACCTACAGAATTTACATTTTGTATCTCCAATGATTCGAAATAGGCTTTCATGCGGACTTTCAGTTTATCAACCTCCGCATAGGTTTGACCTGTTTCCTTATCAACCATTATGATACCACCTGTACTACCACTGACAAATTTTCCTATTTCAAAAGCTTTGTCAGAGGATAATTTGTGCGGGGTACGGTCATCTTGTGTTTTACTGAGAAAATGTCGAGAGACTTTTGCTAAGATATCAGTAGTAGAAATACTATTCCCTCCCAATGTATTACCTATGATATCGCCTGCAATTTCTGTAATAGTACTTCGTAATGCAGAAACATTTGCAGATAATTTGTCTGTTAATTCAACAGATATGTCATATAAGCAATTTTTGTCCGCTCTACAAGTAAATGAATTTACATACATAAGATACTCATGTTCGTTGTATTTTATATACATGCGAACATTCTCATTTAGTAATTCTGCTAATTGAATATTGTCTGCAAGAAATACTCTGGAAAAATTGACGGAGAATGTGAATTTTTCGTCATTATTCTCTGACATATACTTTATCAATGCTTCATCCAATCTCTTCTCAGCAGCGAGTACAAGGGACTTGGGCATCTTAATGCCTGTAATCACAAATTTATCCCCGACAGAAGGCTTATAGTTATTGGTGGCATTAGGCATAACAATTCCGAAAGTGGTATTGTCCTTTTTTACTGCAATCCAAACTTCATTTGTAGAAGTGTTTTGTTGGCTTTCTACATATTGGGATGGTTGTGAAGTAACCTTCTGCTCAAAATCTCCTGCCGGTAAGTTCCCGGAAGAATCCACCAATACAGGGTTGAATGCCCTTTCCGGTTCATTGTCCTTATAGGTAACTCCTATTTCAAACTCGCAAGCAGCGCAATTACCCGTAGTCATATTGATTACAGCTGTGCCACCCTCCAAACCCTGTTCGAACAGGTTAAAGCCGTAATCTCCATTATATATATGTAATTTTATGTAGAAATAAGAATGTACATACTCATCTGTATCATTGAATATATTATTCCCTTCTCCGGTTCCGAGTTCGTCACTATCATTAGCATCAAAAGCAATATCCGCAATCTCACCAAATAACTGTCCCGAAGCGTTTGTCACATTTTCTATAGTAGGCTTTATATCGCTAAAATCTACCTTTATCTCTTTTACCTTCTTAGAAGAAAATGTATTTTTGAAAGAGTAGTAATCATTTGTGCTGGGTATCTTATACGTGTCGTTAAGCGCATTGTAGAATCTTTCTGCTCCATTTGTTTGTCTGTAAATGGAAGGCATAAGGTTTTGTGTACGTTCTATAGTACCTTTTTCATCATCATTCGGATAGTAGAAAGGAATGTTGTCAGAGCTACCAACACCAGTAACGCGATTGACAATTTTATAATTGGCGTTTGTCTTTTTTATTGATACAAGCCCTTTCTTATACTCGAAGGGAGTAGAAATTACATTCTCTGTATATCCTATGTGACAAACCTTACCTACAAAGTAATAAGGAAGTTCGTATATGGTATATATGGATTGTAACGCTTCTGCAAGGTACACATTGTCAAGTGAAACAAGTTTGGAATCGGAAGTAATATCATCATCTATGATTACCGAATATCCGATACCCGATTTTGCCATTGAAGCGTTGAGGCGACCTACAAACTCGTTTATGTCTCCCATGAACTTCACAGAAGTAGAGTTGGAATGATAAGTATCTGTTCCAGTTGTCACCACATCCATGAAATACACGTTCTCCAATACGATACGTTCTGAAACGAACTGGAGTTCATGCTTATACATAATGCTCTTGTTGTCCTTTGAAGATGTAGGGGTTTGGTCGACATAGTATCTCTCACCTCTGAACTCCACAAATTCCTCTCCAGTCCACTCTTCATCCAAGCAAGACGGATAGTTGAGCGTGGCGGTAAGCGTAGGAGTGCCGGCCATGCGCTGTGCCGTGTAAGTGTATTCACCCAGCTTTGCAGACATGGTTTCGTTGGGAAACTTGACTTTTTCCCCATGTGTATCTAGCTTGTATATGTATAGGCTCTGTTTCTCCATTACTTGTGTTGTTTGTTTTCTCTGAATTCTTCGTATATATTTGGAAACTTATGCAGGACATATTCGATGAACATATAAATGTGATGGTACAGATCTCTATTCTCACCATCATACATAATATCAAGTCGATTAACGTCTTGTATCTTCATGAATAAATTGAAAATTGCGTTATCTGTTTCATCAATTCGCTCTTGCATTTTGGCAATCTCTTTAATGAAGTTGGCATCTATGTTTATCACTTGTTTATTCATTATTACCTCCTTCCTGCTTGTTCACTTTGTTGGCTTGCTGTTGGGCAATCACCTTTTCTTCTGCTTCCTTAACTTCCTTAGTCACTCGTTGCTCCTCATCGGGTGTGCTCTCCGTGTTCTTTTCAATAGCCGTTTTCGTGGAGAGAATACCAGCCTGTTTCATTGAGATAAGCATGTTGTTATACTCAGTTGCGCTGAACGGCTGCCATATCTTGAACTTACAGCTGACACGAAGTTTGTCAAATTCTGTAATGGCGTTTACGTTCTCGCCTTTTTTCACCAATTCTTTGGCTAATCCCTCCTTGAACAGGCGCATCATCTTGTCTGCAAAATTCTGCCACTCGATAACCCCTTGCTGGGCATTCTTCAAATCTAAATCACGGGTCAGCGTAATAGCCAGTCCGCTTATGTCACCACTTGACTTGACATCTTTAGGCAAAAGAAATGTGCATGAGGTGTTTATCTGTATCTTCTCGAACAAATCTTGCAGACTGTCAAGCATACCTTGCGGACTGGGCGGTGCTTTGAACTCTGCACTTCCGTTACCGTCCATTGACTTGTCTTGCAAAATGATACTCCCTGCAAGTTTCTTTGTCGTTTCTGACAGATTGCCTTTAATATATAGAATGCCCCAGCCGTTCCGTTTCTGAATGACAAAGAAGATGTTGTAGATAATCTCGTAAATCTCGATAAGACTCTGTCCGTTGTTCCACGCCACATTACCGCGTTTGGTACACAATGGTATCTCACTGAAACCGTGCTCTACCGGGTTTTCCCTTATCCAGCCATCTTCATCCGCTCCATCGCCCGAATTACGCATACGATACATATACTTGTCGTCATAGCTGTCTATGTATTCCACACCATCCGCATCGGCATAGTAAACACTTTCAAGAAGTCTGTCACCGTTGTTGTCATTATGGGATATGATAACATAACCGTCCTCATAGCTTATCAGGCGGCATTTGATACGTCCTTGATAGTCATAGTAGAATAAAAGTCCTGCATCTCCCGTAGCAAGCTGCGTGCGGACTGCTTTTGTGCGCCATCCGTCCATATTTCTGTCAACCCAATACTCTTTGATAGTAGAATAATTTTCTTTGTCCCTTTCAGGTGGATTTCCACCTCTCAAAGACAACACGCAAGGATTACCGCACAAATAGATAACGTGACTTGCAAGTATCTGCTCTTGGAGAGCCAATGCAGTTCGTTGGAACTTTATTTCTTGATAACCTCCGTTCTCCAACTTCACGCAAATGCTTGGAAGATTATTGTCAAACAGAACATCATGGCTCATTGGGTCAAGTTCCTTCAAAAATCTTTCCTGTGTGACAATTGTTTTTTTGACCTTCGGAATACATGCTGTCCGTGTTTCTGTAACGGTTGCGGTTTGCCCTTCGGAATAATCGTTAATGGAAGGAGTATCGCTGCCTCTGAAAAACGGCTTCTTCTGTAACAGGGCATTTATGTTCCGTAATAAATATAACTTCTTCTCTTCCCGTGTCATTTGTCTGCGTCAATTAGGTTGTAATACTTCATACAGGCTTCCTTGCTCGGCATGGCAGAACACTCTCTCGAAGTCCATTTACAGATGATGTCATGTTTCTGCGGAACAACAATAATTCTTCGTTGTCCTTCTTCTTCCTCAATGTTGAACTTGTCGTTTAGCTTTACACGTGCATCCAATACGACCTTACTTGCTTTGATAAAAGTATCTGAATCTCCACTTGCTTTCGCGTCGTCAGCAATCTGTTTCATCTCCGATATTTCTTTCAGCAACGCTTCTCGGTTCTCATCTTTAGATATGGTAGTGATAGCACCGATGCCGAAAGGTTTCAGTTTCTCGGCAAGCATGGATAACACCTTGTTTGAAGGCTTTTCATCTTCTTGGTAAGCAACCTTTGCAGCAAGATCCTTATCTACGAAAGAATCACACATTACCAAATAGGCAACATCTCTTACCCTTGCTTCAATTCCTTCTGTTTTAAGGGAATTGAGAATATCCTTTATATCATTGTAACTAATCATTTCCTAACCTAATACCATAAATGTTCATCGTAAATACTTCCTTCTGTCTGTGCATGGAACGCTTGTTTGGTTTCTTCTTCGTGATTGTAATACCCTGCTTGAATCTCATTCCCGTATTCAATGTTAGCGCACGGAAGCATTCTCATAGCGCATGGGTCTAACAAGTCCATCGACCTGCCTTTCCCTAACATCTGATTCATTTTCTTCTTGTTCCAAAGCCGCTTCTTTCCACTCTGCATATCGTCAAACCGCACAACGGAACATTCTTCCATAAACTCGTTCTCAACCGTCACTTTGTATTTCAAGTTTTGATGGGTGTAAGTCTGAACGGCAAGTTTATCGTCAAATGTCAAGTTGCCTTCCTCTATCATCTTGCATAATCTGATATAGCACATATCCTTGACTGTCATTGCGGTAAGTTGGTAAAGCCCGAAAGGTTTATTTAGCGAGATATAAGGTACTGCATCGGGAATGTAATCATTGAAGTACCTTCCGGCAGTCGCGTCAAAAATGATATGGCTTTCGGCTGTTCCATGCTCAAATGCAAATGTCTTCACTGCCATAGCGTTTTCTCTCGGAGTGGACTTGCTAAGAATGAGAATGTCGTATGCGTGAAATCCATCCCATGCTAGAGCCACGAGATTATCCGTACCGTAATCCGCCAAATCCACGGTAATCCATTTGTCACCGTTTACGGCAGGGTTGTTGTTGAACACGCCTTGTGCGGAAGTGGAAGGGATAGGTATCTTTTCGTCAGAATCTGGATCTGCATTATAGTTTACACCGATAAGCCCAGCAGCAGAGCGTGTACCAGAAGCGGCAACTGAACCAACGTACCCTGCATTGCCTTCCATTAGAGCTTCATTTTCATCAACTGTACCCTCGTATAAGGTAAACGATTTGATAAAGTCTTGATATTTTGCTTTACCTTTCAAGTCTTTAATCAAACTGTCTATCTGTATCTTGCACTTAGCGTAAACTTCTTCTTTTGAATCTCCCCAAATCACATCATCAACGGTAGACCCAGCAACAAAAAAGAATCTGACTTTTCCTATTCTATCAGGGATACCCTTCCCGTCAACTCCAACATACCAATCTATGAATCTTCTCGTCCAATGGGTGCGTTTAGGATTGAATGTCGCACGGAATTTCCCCGTGAATGTTTTGCTTTTTCCACGATTACGGGATTGAATGTACGTAAATACCTCCCAAGGCATTTCGGTAAGCTCATCAATGGCAATCGCATCGTACTGCCATCCTTTCGCGCGCTCCCTCATTCTGTCTATATTCGTTGGGTCTATATAAGTCAAATCGCAGTACGCTCCACTTTGAAATGATATACGTGGCGTGTCTGCCTCTTTAACTTTTACATATTCCCCGAATATGTCCTTGAATGTATCAACAAATCCTCCTCCTGCTTTTTGGTTCCCAAGGCTTCTACGACTTATTAAACATCTAAAATCAGGGTCAAGCATTAACGGTTCAGCGAATCCAAGAACAAGAGAGTATGACTTCCCGTTTCCGACCCCGCCGGCACCGAAACATATATCCACGTTCGTTGAAGCAAAGTAGGTTTGGAAACCTGGGAAAGGCTTCTTCACTATCGCATTATGTACTTCTTGCTCTTTCATCAAAAGCAAAAATACATCTTAATAATAAGGTAATATATACTTAAACCAATATCTATTTATCATAGTGATAAATACAGTGATTTTTTTATAGTTATACCTTTTTATTAAAGCATTACTTTCGCATATAATTATTATAAAACATATAGTGTATGAAGTTTACGAAAGACCAGCTTTCAGAAGAACTGAAAGCAAAACTATCGAACAATGGCAAGAAGAACCTGGCATTGTCAAAACAATCAATCGACAACAAGGTAGAACGCATCTACGCTCGATTGCAAAAACAGAGTGACGCTGATGATTTGGAGTTGGCAGACGTAGTAGAAGAATGGATTTCAGACTTTGAAAGTGACGACGGAAACATTCGTAGAGACAATTCCAATTTCATCAAGGAGTGGAAGGAGAATCACCCCGCAAAGGATGATAAGGGAGATAAGGATGATGGCAAGGATAACAAAGGAGACGAAAGCAAACTGGATAAGTTGCTCAAAGAACTCCAAGACTTGAAATCAGAACGTGAGGAAGAGAAAAGAGCCAAAACTATCTCCGAAAAACGCAATCAACTCAAATCAGCCTTAAAAGGGAAAGAAGTCAAGAACGAGGATTGGATTAACGACCAGCTTGAACTGATTCACATTGATTCTGAAACAGATGTTGATGCTCTCACAGAAAGACTGGTCAAGAGCTACAATAAGTTTAATGCTAACACTCCACCTTACATCACTCCGGGCGGCACGGGAGGCGGTAAGGAAAAGACCGATGACTTTGCCGATGTGGTTGCTGTCGTAAGGAAGCAGTCGCACAGAGAAGAAAAATAATAATCATTTAAACCAAAAAGAAAATGTCAGATTTCTATCAGCAAATCCTATTGAACAGTGGCTACCTTCCCGGTAGAGCATTGGTTCAGGCTCGCGGAAGCATTGGTGGTCATCGCTATGTCTTCGTGAAGCTGCAGATGAGCGGGAAAGACGCACTTGTATTTCCTACCAGTGGTGGAATTGTTAAAAACCCATTCAAAGGTAATGCAAGAGCTTTTGCCGGAACGCTCGCTGAATATATTCCCAGTAATGGTTCTAATGGAAGCGAAATACGCATCCTAAAATCGTATGCAGTTGCAAAAGCTACATCAGAATCATCTGATACGGTTATTTACTTGAAAAGAGACGGGTATTCCCTCATTCCGTTTGTAGGGGACGTTCTCATGGTTGCTCCTACCACATTGGTAGGGGAAGGAACAGCAGTAACAGCCACAGCCGTTGAAAAAACGACTGACGGAACGGCTGGCGATGTTTGGAAAGTTACATTGAGCGCAACCCTCGGAGCATTAACAACTTCATCTGTTCTTGTTGAAGCGAAAGAAGCAGGGTCTGGTAAAGAAGCTATGGTTACTAATCCTAACTCATATCTTCCCTGCGACTTTGATTTTGTTTTTGACCCGGCTGCATCCGAAGATGATTTCGATGGTGCAAGATACCTTATCACTCCTGCATTGGCATTAGGAGATGTATTCCTCTACGAAGACCGTATGCAACCTCTTTCGGCTGCATTAAAAGCTTTGAACAAGAGCAAGGTTAAGGGTTGGTTTAACATTTAAAATTGACGAAACTATGCCTAAATTTGATTTTAATAACAGCAGATATGCAAGATTCTTTTCAGACAAGACCAATCAACGTTTCTTGCAATCCTTTGTCAATACAGAAGGTCTGCTATACACTAATTATGGTTGGTACAAGACTCAAGGTGTAAAAGCTGGTGCTCCCACACCTACCGCTCCTAATGGCATCGCTACTTTTTCTGTGAAAGGACGTGACTTGAAAGCCGCTCCTTTGATGGATTTGCGTGCACCTCTTGGTGACAGTAATCAAATGGATAAGGACGGTCTGCACTGGTACACCGCATCCATCCCTGATTTTATCGCTCCCGGTTTCGTTGAAACAGCTATGGAACGTGAAGCAAAAGAACAACAGTTTGAGTTGTTTGGAAACGATGCCGATTTGGTAGCCGCTTGGGTACATACATTACAGTCCCAACTTGATAGTGCGGACGCAACCATGAACTTCATGACTGCACAGTTAATGTCTAAAGGTCATATTGACTACCGAAATATCGCACGTGGCGTTCAAGCTCCGTTGCATAAGGCTGATATACCAACAGAGAACTTTACTAAAGCTGGCACAGTAGTTTGGACAGACGAAAAATGTAAGATTCTCAGTCAAATGGCGGAAAAGGAGAAAAAATATCGTGAAGAATGGGGGTATGAAGGTGCAATGGTATGGCAGGTTACACGCAAGATGTTTTACGAAGTAATGCTGCAAAATGCCGAAGTTAAGGAATTGATTGAAAGTTTCAAGAAAAATCCTTTAGCTTACATCGCAACAACCGCTACTGCACCTACTACACGAGAGTTGTTCTTAGCTGCTTTCCGTGATTATCCCGGTGTATCTCCAATTGAAATTGTTGAAGAACGTGAGCGTAATCTTACCAATACCGGAGACACATTCGTACAAGGTTGGGACGATAAGATTGCTGTTCTCCGCCCTGCCGGATATGCTTGTGAGTTTGAATACACCAATAACCTAGACAAACAGATGTTTGATAAGTATGGTTCAAGCGTAATAACCAAGATTTTTGCTCAGGCTAACGATGGTCTCTGCACGATTGTGAATACAACAACAAACAACGGGCTGTATAAGGAATGGCATACTGATGTAATGATGTCAGCTTGTCCTGCACTGAAAACATTCCGTAATCACGTAATTGTAGACACAAGTCAGGCAGACGATTAAATGTACAATACATTGCGTAGTAGTTATGGAAAAATCATTTGACCCGATAGCATACCTCAATGGGCTTACGAGATTTGTCTTTGAAGATGATGCGCTTGAAAATATCGCATACGAAAACGGTTTGATGTTTATTTCAGACCGTTCTGAAATAGATGAATACACTAAAGACCATTGCCTTATCGCACTGTACGAACTTGTCATTAGCGGTCCGTGGTCTGTGGCTTCATCATCACTCCAACATGGCAGTTACAGACAGGACATAGGTAGTGAGACGGTAACGGCTGCCATAATCCAAAACTTGAAAGACCGTCTGAAAGCACTGTACAAAAAGTATGGTGAAGAAGAAGCGTTGAAAAGCATGGATTCGGGTAGTATGAGTTGGGTCAATGAAAATTCATTAGATGTATAGTTTATGCGTCTCAAAAGAAAAGCAATAGAAGAATACCCGTTTCATGGCACATTCTACACCGTGATAACGAATAAGCCGGAAGACGGGAACCTTCTCGGTGACGGTGACTTGCTTGGGAATGAAAAGACGGATAGTTCTCCCGAAGTCCCCACTACGGGAGAGACCATCCTTCTTGAAACTGAATGTGACATACAGCAGGCTGCAAAGCTGATTAATTCTGGTACTATCATGGCTGACTATAAAGTATTTTTCCCGTGCAAAGTTGGTGAGAAGCTACCTATACGTTTCAATACCAATTTTAAATGCGAGGATTATGCAATACCAATCCAAGGCAGGGTTATAGGGCTTGAATATAGTCAACTTGGTGGTTGCTCGGTTGATATTAAAATGAGCGAGGTATAGGCTATGGCAAAGAAGGTTAAAACAGATTCATTGAATAAACTTATAAAGTTCTTATCGGAAGAAGCTGACAAAATAATTGCAGAAGAATTGAATAGGGTTACTTATAAAAATGATACAGACAACCTTCATGATAGCTACGGATGGGGAATATATGTTAATGGTAGACTATCCAAAAGCGGTTATCAAACGAAATACGCATTAGCCCCAAGAATTTGGGAGAGAGAACCGCTATACGGACGTGATGCGATAACGGATTTTCTTGAACGTAAATATAAGCCTCATGATGGAATTGACCTTGTGATAGTAGCCGCAATGCCATACGGACAAATATTACAGGAAAAGTACAAATATGAGGTAATCGCCATTGCTCAAAACCAACTCAAAGCATTAAGTAACAGAATTAAAGGTTCAACTTTTGGAATTATAAAGAACGGTAAATACTGATTATATGGATAGCAAATACAAGACAACATCAAAAGTGGAAAACTTTTTTTCCATGCTGCTGACAAAAGCGGCTATATCCGATAACCTGTTCATCGGGAATATGCCTGCCACTGTTGAAAGCAATTGGAAAGAAATGGTGCTTGTTGATGTCCTTTCCATGAAAGATTACGGAGCTTATGCCAAAGGTTCTGCCAACGTGTTCTTGTACGCAAAATCAGTTGACAGCCACGGTACGAAGCCCGTGAAGGAGCTGTACAAAATGGAACTTGCGCTTGACAAGGCTATTGAATCATGCAAAGACCCCCATTATGTGATTGATGTAAATTTCCGTGATGCAGATTATGACCAAAATAGGAACTACTACTACAACGTGATAAATATAGAAGTGACAATAAGGTAAACAGATTATTAACAGGATAACATTTTTTAATTATGGCAGTAAAAAAGACTGGCGCAACAGCCAAAAAAAACATCAAGCCTTCTTACATTGTGGCAACTCTGTTCACTGGCTCTGAACAAGACGATGTGCCAAAGGGTGACTCTTATATCCTTGAAGATGTAGTTGAGGATACCACTTCAATCGCTCAAGACGATAACGATGTAAACGACATCGAGTGCGAAACTTCCGACAGCCCCATTCTTTCCATCGTGAAGCTTGGCAAATACCAGTTTACAGCTGAGGTTGCAGATACACAAAAAGACCTATTGGTCGCTCTCATGGGATTTACGGCAGGAACTACTGTCTCTACCAAATACTTTGCTCCGGCTCAATACAAGAAATTGTATGCAAAGATTGACGTAGTGTTTGAGGAAGGGGAAACGATGACTGCATTTGTGGTTCCAAAAGTCCAACTTAACTCAAAACTAATGCTTGAATCTTTGAACTCTAATGTGGGTCGTATCAACCTTGCAGGAACAGCGTATGATGCAAATATCGCTGATGGAGAGAAAACTATCAGAACGCCGTTTTATGTAGATTCAGCTTATACTTTACCCAAATAAAACTTGTTCATAATAGATAACTAGAGTGTTTACGGGCGGTAGGCTTATATGCCGCCGCCCTTCATGTTTATAATCATGGCAGTATATAGAGCAAAGAAAAAAGATACAGGACTAAAGACAAATGTTGTAACGGCTTGTACTCCTATATCTGATGAGTCAATGGAACGTTTGGCAAGGATAATGAATGACAGCCCAAGTATTGTAAAACTTCACGGTACGGAGTGGCGTATTAAAGGATTGAAGCCCGGTGTTCAATGGCTTATAGCCGAACAAGCGTGTCAGATTGTGAAGGGAGAGAAGTTAAGTATGGGAGATGTTATCAAAGAGTTCTCGGTAAATCTACCGGCAGTTGCACACGTGATAACGCTTGCACTTCTCAATGACAGGGACAGGATATTCTCTGATTATGAGAAAAAAGAACTATCAGATGACTACCACAAGGTCTTTGACCTTTTGATGTGGAGAGATTACGACATAAAGGACTGGGCATTATTGCTTGGTGAAATCCTTAACCTCATAAGCACGGATTTTTTTTTCGAGAGTACCAATGTGATTCAGACCGTGAGGGAAATGACCTTGACGAGGAAGACGAAGAAAACGGAACAAAACTGATAATATCCCGTACAGAGTGGGGGCAGATGATTGATTTTCTGCGCTCCAACACTTGGTGCTCTCGTGACGAATATTTATGGGGAATGACGGTTGGACAGGTCCGGTTAAGCTCGTTTGATTTTTCCCATGTAGAATACGGAAACAAGGACAAGAAAAAAAAGAAGGTCAGCAAAATAGGAAGTGTTGACGATTTGAAGAACTTGAATGATTTGGGTATGCCCATAATTAATAAAAAAGGATAACGATATGGCAAATAACGAAGCAGGAGCTTTCCTCAACATAACCCCTGATGTATTAAAGAAGTTGGATAGTTTCGATGAGAAGCTGGAGATGATAGAGAAGCACGCCCATACAGCAGCAGATGCATTGAAAAACGGGTTTGGCAGTGTGGTAATGGATACGAGTAAATTGGAAAGTGTGATTACTTCGTTAGCCAAAAAGATAGATGCTATAAAAGGTAATCCATTTGAAGGAGCAGGGAAAGGTGCGGAAGAGACTACAAGAAAGACTACTTCTCTGAACGAAAGCCTTTCACGTGCGGCAGATTTGCTAAACAGAATAGGAAACAATAAAATCGGAGAAGGTTCATTTGCTAACTTTAATATATCCGGATTGAAGCAGGGATATTCGGATTTGAAAAAATACGTTGAGAACATGGACTTGTCAAAGCCGCAACAAAAGGCTGCGGTAGAAGCCATGCGCTACATGAAGATGGAGCTTGACGAGCAACGAAAGACGGACGAGCAACGTGCCCAATCTGCGGAAAAGGCTGCACAACGTAAGGCGGCAGCGGATAAACGTGCTGCAAAGGAGGTAGCGGATTTAGCAAATGCACAGCGGTCAACTCCACAAGGCGCATTAGATTATTCTAAAAATGCAAAGTCTCTGCAACAGAACGTACAAGCTATAGAGTACCTGAAAAAAGCTCGTTTGTCTTTGAACACTACCGATGCGAACTATAAGAGCATGCTTGAACAGATAAACCAAGCCATTGCAAAACACAACCAAGCATTGACGGAAGCAGGAGTCAAATCACAGCAGCTTGCCACACGCCATCGCAACCTGATGGATACAGCCGGGCAATTAAGCCGCCAACTTGCCTTGGTGTTCTCCGTGTCACAGATTGAAGGTTATATCAGAAAAATTGTTGAAGTAAGAGGTCAGTTTGAACTTCAACAAGTTGCTTTACGTGCCATTTTGCAAGACAAAGATAAGGCAGATAAAATTTTCTCCCAAACCATGCAGCAAGCTCTTAAATCGCCATTCCAAGCGATGCAGCTTGTTACATTCACAAAACAACTTGCTGCATACCGTATCGAAAGCGATAAACTCTTTGATACTACAAAACGGCTTGCAGACGTATCGGCTGGATTAGGTGTAGATATACAACGATTGATTTTGGCTTACGGACAGGTCAAAGCAGCAGCTTATTTGCGTGGTACGGAAGTAAGGCAGTTCACGGAAGCAGGTATCAACTTGTACGGAGAACTACAATCGTACTTTGAGGAAGTGAAAGGCGAAGCATATACCACAGCACAGATTGTAGATATGATTTCCAAACGCATGGTAAAGTTTGAAGATGTCGAAGCCGTATTCCAAAGAATGACCGACAAAGGTGGCTTGTTCTACAATATGCAAGAGGTACAGGTAAATACACTTCACGGACAAATAAATCGTCTGAAAGACGTAATATCCATTATGCAGAATGAGATAGGAAAATCCAATCAAGAAGGTTTTTTGTCTATCTCTACAGCTATCAACCTTGCAAATACATTATTAGAAAATTGGCGCACGGTTGCCTCTGTATTGAAAACTATCATAACGGCATACGGCACTTTTAAGACTGTGTCAGGTGCAATGTGGATTGCAGAACGAATCTATATGACAAAGGGCATAGCTATGCAGAAAACGAGAATATCCCTCAAATTCAAGGAAATTATGGCTACTCGTACACAAACCGCTGCAACGGTAGGGGCAACAGCTGCACAGAACGGTTTAAATATGGCGGTAGCCAAGAATCCATACGGTGCTATTCTTGCCGTTATTACAGCCGTTGGTGTAGCTATTTACGAAGTAATTCAAAATACAAACAGACTGAAAGAAGCACTTGACGGCATAGCAGCAGAGGGGGCTTTTAGTGTCGTTCAATCGTCAAATAACTATGTAAAGTTGGCTTCTGTTGTTACAGATTCTACCAAATCATACCAAGAACACAACAAGGCACTTGCAGAACTGAAAAAGAAGTATTCAGACATACTGCCCGAACAATACCTAAACGCAGAGGGGATTAAGGCGTTGAACGGAAATTATAATGAAGCCATCAAGCTGATACATCAATATATCAACGCAAAGACAAAAGAAAGAATGATTGATGAAGTTGGACAGGATGCAAACAAAGAAATGTATTCCAACCAACAGAAAACCGCAAAAGCTATCTCTGAAATAATAGATGAACAACACGGGATGAAAGTATCTTGGAGCGAAATTAGCGGTATATTGAGCCAAGTACAAGAAAAATTATTAAGTGGTGCTATAACGTCAACTAAGCAACTTCGTGAAGAGACCGAAAAAGTTGTAGAGCAATACACAGGGTTGGGCAACATTGATTTAAGCGACTACTTCACTCAGTTGTCGGGTAATTCGTTTGGCGGTGCTAACAAGTTCAGATTCGATAATATTCAGATTGAACGTAGTGAGTTTAAGGATTGGTTTGAAAGCACACGTTCATACATAAGCCAAGTAGAATCCATTGAACAGCGTTTCAGTAAAGGCTCTATCAGCATGACTGCGCAACGATACCAAGAGCAGAAAGATGCCACAGAAAAAATGGTTGCAAATGCGATGAACGCTTACGATGTGCTCCGTGATTCACAAAAAGAAAATACAAAAGTCACTAAGGATGAACTTGAATACGCAAGGGAACTCGTACAGAAGGTACTGAAAGCGATTGGTTCGGATGTGCAGGTAGATTCCGCTTACATAAACAAATTGTTCAATGACAGTTTCTTCTTTGAGGAGGAAAAACAGAAAGCGGCACAAACCAAGCTCAAACAACTCTTTGACAAACTGACCAAGGAAGCCAAAGAATCGGGAGATACTTCAGGGGCAGTGTGGTTGCAGGAGTTTGAAAAACAGATTAATGGTCTTAACCTTAATCCTCTTCAAAACAGCATCAAGAAATTCCTGCTTGGAATTAATGGAAATGCTGACATACAAGCTAATTGGAATATACGAAGTGGGGAAACGGAAGCGGAGTTTAAGAAACGCATTAAGACGGAGATTGACACACGTAACGAAATAATTCGGAAAAGCCAATCTACCATATATCCCGAATATGGTCAAGACACAAACAAGGTAAAATCCGAACTAGAAGAACTTAATCGCCTGTATAATGAACTTGGTGGCGACAAAAATAAAAGTCGCTCAAGTGCCGAGCGTGATATTTGGGCTGAACGTATCTCCGTCCTCAAAGAAATGCAGTCACGGTATGAGAAACTGAACCAGCTTATGGGAGAGAACCGTGCCATAGAGGAAACACGTTCGGCTTTCAAAGGTGCTTTGGACTTCACACAAATGGGAGAAGTTATCAAAGCGGAAGATATTATTCCGACCAAGCAAGGAATGATTGATGCGCTTGAAAAGTTACTCAAACAGATTCCTAATGACGTAAAGAATGCCGCAAAAAGGACTGGGCTTGAAAAGGAAATTGCAGAACTTAAAATCGGTATTCAACAGGACTACCTGAAAGAACAGCTTGAAAAGACCAAGAAGAACATTGAAGATATGTTCAACCAGTTGGACTTGCACAAGAAACTGAAAGATGCAGGGCTTTCCGAAGCGGAGGTTCAACAGTTGTTCCCCGGACTTGCAAAGACATTGGATGATGTAGAAAAAGGGATACGTGATGAATATGAAGCCAAACGTGATAAAAATGGACAGTTAAGTAAGGCAGACCAAAAGGGTTACGATGAAGCACTTAAAAAGCTGGGGCAACAGCGTGATAAGGAAAGCACAGACCTTACTATTAGGATTCTCAAGGATTATAAAACACAACTTTCAGAACAATTACAGCTTGATAAGTGGTATTACGAAGAAAAGGCAAATATAGCAAAAGCAACCCTTACAGATGAGCAGAGAGCGCAAGCTGAATCCAATCTTAAAAATAAGTACGATAAGAAGACAGATGAAAATACTTGGAAGGCGTTTCAAAATACAGACGAATACATCAAGCTATTTGAAAATCTTGACTATTCTTCAACGGCAGCTATTGATAGTATTCTCGAGAAATTAGAGGAATTTAGAGGGTCTCTCAAAAGTTTGCCGCCAGAACAGTTGAAAACAATAATTGAACAGATTGAAAAGCTGAAAGGTGAAAAACTAGACAGAAACCCTATCAAGGGAATTGTTGAAGCTTTTAAAGACTTGAAAAATGCAAAACCAGAAGATAAGCAAAAAGCTATAGCAGACCTCGGTGCAGCATTTGAAAAAAATGCAGAAAAAATAGATAAATTCAATTCTGCTTTTGGAGAAGTTTCTTCTATGCTTTCATCTTTCGGTGTTGATGTGCCAGAAGAAATTTCTGAATCATTAAATGGAATGTCTCAAGCTTTCAGTGGTGCAGGAGAATTTGCATCATCTTATGCTACAGGTAATGTTTTGGGTATGATTACAGGTGGAATGAAAACTATTGCCGGAATAGGCAATACCATCGGTAGCATATTCGGCATTGGCAATAAGAACAAGAAGAAAGAACGTGAAATCCAACGGCAAATAAAGAATATAGAATCACTTGGTAGGGCATACGATGAGTTAAAGGAGAAGATGGAAGCCGCTTGGAGTGCAGATGATCTTCGTACACAAACCAAAGATACAATAGCCAATTTAGACCAACAGATTGAATCATATGAAAATATGATTAACTCAGAAGAGGCAAAGAAAGATTCTGATAGAGACCGTATTGATGAATGGAATGATGCTATAAATGAACTGAAAAAGACAAGACAAGAAATTTTAGACCAACAGAAATTAGAATTAGGAGGTATAGGTGGGGAGTCAGAATATAAGGATGCCGCCTCTTCATTTGTTCAAGCATGGATGGATGCTTTCAATGAAACAGAAGATGGACTAAAAGCCCTTAATGAAAACTTTGATAGTTTTATTGAAAATCTTATCGTCAAACAAGCTACAATGAGACTTGCGCAAGGGCGTTTGAAGGAACTGTTTGAGAAAATAGATGAATCTGTTACAGAGGGGAGCGTAGGAGGGATTAACCTCACTAAAGAAGAGCTTGCAAACATCCAGGCTCTTGGAGAAAGCGCATTGAAAGGATTAAATGAAGATTTGCTTGCGCTTATGGAAACATTAGGATACAAAGGCACAAGTGTAGGGCAGAAATCTGAATTGTCGGCACTCCAACAAGGAATACAAGCCATGAGCGAAGAAACCGCTGGGGAACTTCAAGCCCTACTGAACTCGATACGTTGGTTCGTAAGCCAGCAAACCACTGACGTAATAGCAATCCGAAACATATTAGAATCTGAATACCTATCATCAGGCGATGGGAGTTCAAATCCTATGCTCATAGAACTTAAATCACAGACAGAGTACTTAAAATTAATGAGCGATAACTTTGAAAGTATTCTTTCGTATAGTGGCAATTCCAAAGGGCGTGGAATAAGAGTGTTTATGCAATAGGTATTAATACAAAGGCACTCCGCTTGCGATAAGTAGAGTGCCTTTTCATTTGAAACGTTGGTCAATCCTCAACGCGCTCTTATGCTAATATGTGGCAATTAATTCATAATATTAGTTTTCTTGAATTTCCTCATACATAAACGCCTTGATTTCTTCCAGCCGCTTAATTCCACGATTCGATTCCTCCTTGTCGTCCATGCAGTAGGAAATTTCTTGTATGATTGACTGAACATCATCGGTCGTTCCGATTTCTCTCATCAACTTGTCAATCTTTATGTCAGCGTCAGAAATTTGTTCCTCAAAATTGATTCTCGCAGCTTCTAACGCCGAGTTGACTTTCTTTTCACGTGATGAACACTTGATTTCTTCTAATTTGCCTTTCAAATAGGCTGTTATTCTTTTCATTTTGTTACAATTTAAAATTAAACTCAATATGTTTACGATTTATTCGCTTTGCTTCTTCTGGGCTGACTTGTTCAATTTCGGAATGAAAATATACATCAAGTTTTCCATTAATGAAAACTCTATAATAATCTCCCTTCTTAACCAAAGTGTCAACAACTAATTCTACTATTACTCCTATCTCACCCGTTTTGACAACACGTACATAATATCCAACTTCCATACTTAAATGTTTTATCAGTCCATAATATTCGGTTCAATCTTGCGAATCAACCACTTCTGTCAGTTTGTACTTTCTTCCGTCTATCACAACATAATCGCTTTCTCTTTCCTCAATTCCCTTAATCCCTTTGGAAAGTTTTTCAGCAAGTATCTTGGCTTCCTGAAAAGTGGAATAGTAGTATCTTTCGATGTTGTCGCATACATCAAAGACGCTGATACCGATTTCCATTCCAAACTTTTTCACTTCTTTTCTGCTCACTGCAACTCCGAATATAACAGGTTCGTCCGCAGAACCTTTCGCAAGCGATTTGTCGTTGAAAGAGATTTCTTCCCCGCTCTGCATTACAATAATGCGATTCAACTTGTCTACTTTTGCTTCTTCGTAATTCATAATTTTAGTATTTAATTGTTTAATATATCCGTTCTCGGCACACCAACACAGCATCTCGTAGGCTGCATCAAGCAATGACTTTGACTTAAACTCCTTATAGTAATCAAATCCATCTGACATTGAATAGCATACATACCATTCTTTGCAATCATAAATGGATATTGTCAGCCAATAAGTATCTGTACTTGTCTTTATTTCTTTCGGCAGTAAATCTATAATGTCTTGCAGGGTGAATACACCGCAATCTTTACGATATGAGTGGTCGTAATCTCCTCTTTCGGCATCATAATAACCTAATCTTAATCCAACAAAGAATATTGGGCTCATATCTACTAATTCATGCCAATCTTGTATAGCACCCCTATCATCAGTAAATATGCACACCATGCTCGCATTACTCGTATCAACGCCCAATTCTCTCAGGTGCAACATCTGTTCGATTGATAATACTTGATTTTTCATAACTCTCATTATTATTTTGCTAAAAAACTTTGTAATATTTCTTGCAAGTATCTCACATTTGAGTAGAAGCGAAGGACTGATTTAAGAGCAAACTCTCCAGTCATACTGTCTTTCGGGCAATCCGAAAATCGTATTATTTGCGCAATCGCTTCTTCTCCTTCCAGTCTGCTTGCTATGTCCAAAATGTATTTAACATCTTCTTTTCTTATTGATACTGAATTATTTGTTTCCATTTTTAGCATGATTTTATTAGTTACTGTTCTATTTTTATTTAAAACATCGGAATATTCCCACCTAAAATTCCTTGAAGATACTGAAGCAGTTTTATAGCATCTTCCTTTGACACAATTACGCTTTGCATCGTATTTTCAGGTCGGTCATTTTCCCTAATTTGGAATATAAAATATGGATTATTTACATCTCTACTATACATCGCACGAAAAATTGACATCGGCACAAAAGTTTTTATAGATATTTCACTTTCAAACATACTTTCCTTTATTTTTAGACATACCTCTTGCTGTCCGCATAAATGCGGATAACGTAAGTAATTGGTTTATAGATTAATTGTTATTCGTTCACCTTAAAGACCTCATTCAATATCTCGTCAGGGTACACGCTCACTTTTCCCCATCGGACATCGTTTATCTTCGTAACCTCTATTCCTTTTCTCTTGCAGATGGAGGTTGCCTTACGACCCATAGCCCCGTACTTGGTCACGTCCAGTTTGATATTGTTCCGGGTTATGAACGCCACGATTGTTGACTGCTTGAGGTCGGTTGTGGTCCTTTGCTTGATTTCTGTAAGTTCGCTTTGAAGCTCTTCCGTCTTTGCTTCAAGTTCCTTCATCTTTCGCTCGTTCTCCACGTTCATCTGTGCGAGTTGGAGGAACATTTCGGCTTGGGAGAGTTGTTTTGAAGCCATAGGTTTCTCCTTTCCTGTTTCAAGTGCTTCCTAGCGGATAACCAATTTCGCACGGGCTTCATCGTTAAACTTAGTGGCAATGTAAAGGCATTCGGTCTTGGTGAGGTTGTAACATGGGCGCTTCTCGCCTTTTTCGTCTGTGTAATTAACGAGCTCAAATTTGCGCCCGTTGATTTTCTCCCATGCTGGCTCCATATTACGAATATCACGCATAATATTCTTGTGAGCCTTTCCTGTAACTTCTGCGATTTGCAGTGAACTCATCGTTTCTTTGTTCATTAACTCATTCATGACTGTAAGCATTTAAGTCATTATAGACAACAGAAAAGCGGTTGCCATATACGCTGCTTACAGTCCAACATACTTTGCCCCGAAGAACAAAACAATGACTACGTATAGACAACCGCCTAATATCATTAAGTATCGAGCATAAAAAATGCCCAATAACCATTGAGCAATTAACCGCTGCTCTGCGAAGCAATAAAGTTTGCCGAACTGTAAGCACCGCAAAAATACTTCTATTTCTCATATTTACAAATAAATTCTTCATTTTTCTTTTATTTTTGGTTATAATATTGGCTGTCGGGCATTGAAACCGACTGCCAAATGATTGTTTAATAATACTATGCTGCGGGATTTAATTCTCCCTTAATCTGCCTTATTGCTTTCTTCATGTTCCAATCATTTTCATATAGAGCAATAATGAAGCGTCTACCTTTCTGCGTCCATACAGTATATGTGTTGGTATGGGTATTACCTCTTTCACTTGTGAAAATATTGGTTCTCGTTTCATGCATACCCCATTTGTCGTATGGTGATTTTAAGAGCCACTGCCCCGACTGTTTGAACTGTATTCCAAGTTCTTTCAGTTTGTTGTTCAGTTTTTCTGCCGACATCCCTATCTCTTTTGAGATTTGAGTGGTTGTCATGGCATTGACGCTCAACAGATGGTTGTCGTAGTAACTGACTTTTGGTGCAGATTGTGTAAGCTCTTTCTGTTGGAGTTCGATAGTTTCCTGTTGCTGTTGGACTTCTAATGCAAGAGCTTGATTTTTCTCGTATTGGTCTGCCCATGCACGGGCGGCTTCGGCAGGATTATTAAAATTTGGGAGTTGAGGTTGGAGTGATGCGCTTCCAGTAGTTAATAACTCCTCTATCTTATCATCTACCCATATAGCAAAATCAGTGGATAATTTTTGAGCGACACGGATAGCAACACGATGATGTGCCCATGTACCTTGTTCTCTTCCATCTGAATGATTCCCTTTTGTAACTTGCAGTAAATCAAGTGAACTACAATTTTGTATTTCACTCATTCGTGCTACATAATCGCTTAACTCCTTTGAGTTTACAATGTGAGAAAGATTCTTGTCAGGAAAAGGTTTTGCAAAGTCTGTAAGGCATACAAGAATATACCCATTCATTTTGCGCATTCTTACACTATTCCCATTATAAGAGAAGATTTGCCCCATGTCGGAAGGGCTTGCCGTACCTAACACAGCAACGCTATTGCTGTTTGAGTAATTTTCATTCAACTGTCGCATAATAATGAAAATTAAAAGTTAATAAATAAAGGAAGCAGAGAATTTCTCCAACTTGCGACAGTTCCATATCGGCTTTGGGGCGAATATGTACGGAGAAACCTCTGCTTATATTTTAAGCAATACTTCAATATCGGGCATAAAAAATCCCCAATCCGAATATGATAATAAAACTGTCGCACTGCAAATGTACAACAATTATATAAATCACCAAACAAAAACAGATATTTTTTTGTAGCTTGTGCGATGGTTAGAGCACGTGCCATGATTTCTTCAGGAGTGTCGTCGGATTTAGTTGCGAGGTAGCCGCCCGTCTTTCGGATGGACTTTAAAATCTCCTTTACGCCTTTCTTAAATTCTTTGGCAATTGGCTTGCGGGATTGCATGAGGACTTCGTATAAGCCATCTTCGGTTAAGAACCAAACTTGCTGATTTCCACCAAGGGTGTCAACAATGTTGGCAACCTTTTCTTCTTCATCTACTGATTGCAACATCATAGTAGTGTTATAACTACCATTACTTCGCTTTGCATAATCAATGCACTCTGCCACTTCTTTAGCAAGGAACAACGGATTTTCGGCAGTTCCGTAAACCGTGAATTTGTGCCCAAGCAACTCAGTTTCGCTTAGGACTTGAATAGGTTCTGTTCGCATAACAAAAAAAATGCACCTACTACGAGCTGCGAACAAAACCATAGGATTTTATTTGTGGACGTTTCCGTTACCACACTCGGTAGGTGCAATATCTTAATATAAATAAAGATAATACTCGATATGTACTGGCAAAAAATAAACTCCAATGATGAAGTCATAGGAGTTTGCCGCCCCTATAATTTTGTTCGCACCGCAAAGGAAAGCATTTATTTTGGAACTGCAAAACCTTGCGGTATGTTTTTGAACACAAAATGAAAAATCACTTTATTTTCCTACCATGCTTGCTTCCAATACACATAAGTTTTGCGAAGTGATAAGCCTTTTCATATAAAACTGCATTATCAGAAAAATCAGGGTTGTCCTCTAATTCTTCAATAATACATCTACATTCATCTATAATTCCATTTTCCCCTTTACTAATCTCGTTCAGTGCTTCCATAAACTCAACCTCTCCACCTCTTACGGATTTTACATAGTAGTATTCATAATTAGACCTATCGTATCCTCCAAAACTATTTTGACCTCTTGCATTAAATGATAGTACGCATAGGCTGTCATTATTGATAATCGTTTTAATATTATCAATCTTAATAGATTCTGGATTCTTCGCAATTTCAAGCATAGTTTTCTTCATCTGCTTCTTAGCCTTACTTTCAAGACCACCACTGCACGAAACAAAGGATATAGCCAAAATCGCTAATAATAAAATCTTCTTCATAATAAATATGTTGTTTTAATCATAAATTCATTATCAAAAACACCGGCACGATTTGCGTCTATTATAGCCGAACAAATATCGACCAAAAGAGTAACTTCATATCCGTTAGCCGTTGATTGTGAGCCACCTGCATTATTCCTTTTGAATTTTATAGGTTTAGAAAGCCGCTCTGATATGCTGTTATCACCGGCACAAAGATAGCTTGAAACACCATCCATTTTACAGAAACTATTCATCCACTGACCGCTTTTGCTATCGTAACCAATGTTGTCCTAAACGATTTATAGGTATGATAAATCTGTTATTATTTACTTCCGTGGTCGTATATATCACCGAATTTAGCTTCTATGAATATAGGGTATATCACACAGTCCATTATTAGACATACGAAAGGGCGGTTATCGCCACTATATCTGAAAACAGCAAGTTCTTTAATATCCTCTGTGATTATTGCAGGAAGGGATGTTGGCTTCAACTGTTTGATTGGTATCATTTCAAAACCATACTGGTGTTTCCCGGAAACGTTTATATCTTTCCAAGTAAGACAGCACAATTTTTGCATCCTCGTTACAAAATCCTTGAACACACTATTATCACATCCTTTTAAAGATGTTTTCATATCCAAGTACTTAAAGCAGAAAAGAGGTTCTTTGCTTCTCGCATCAACCTCTTTTTCTTTTAAATTAGGCTTTACATCTTTATGCTTTAACTTAAACTTGCCACTCATTTATGCTTCAATTTGTGTTTTGAAAAACGCCATCATCTTATCACGGCTTATTACAGAGTTTATTTCCGTGGTTTTCCAAGGAGATTCTTCATGTGTCATTTTCATCAAGGCTACAGCAGAAAACTGGTTGTATTCCTCATAAACATTGTTGAAAAGTTCTTCTTCATCATCTGATAAAGATATACCTTCTTTTGAAGTCGATATAGAATTGGATTCAAACGATTTATATTCCTTATATACAGAAGGGACAACCGGTCCATATTGCCAGGCAACAATATCCTCATCAAACAATGGTGTTCCAAAATATGCCAAATGGAAACCTTGTTGGTAATACATCATCTTCTGCAATTTCAGATTTGATATAGTATCACCATGTTCCAAATCTGTTTTGGATATAATTTTATTTGCGATGTCTAATGCTTTGTATGCCATAATACTAATGAGTTATTTGTAAAAAAACAAAGGGTAAGCATACCTATTATTCAAGGACAAGCTGCAAATACAGCTTTAAGGTATGCGTAGCCATGAGCGTAATTATGATGCAAATATAGAGGCTAAAATTTGTATTGCAATGGATTTCTTATTTAATTTATACATGTTTAATAGCATACAACAAAAATCCCCGAACGCTACGAACGGGGATTACATTATCCTATTTTTAATGTTTTTACATTGATTGTCAGAAAAATCACGGTGGTTATACAAAAATAAGTGTTCTATTTTTCAGATTCATCTTGAAATTTCAATGGCTCGCAACTACCCAACCTCGCTAAATTGATACTCTTACATACCCATTCAAACAAATATGCAGACGGCTCCCCACCGTGCTCCATACAGATAGTATTTTCTATGGCATCAACGACATGGCTCGCCTCATGACAAACAAGCCCCATCCTCATATCAGTTTTATTGCGGAATATCACAAGTATGCCTACCATATTAGTGTCATTCCGTACAACTTCCGTTAATGTCAATCCGTCCCATTCTGAATTTGCCTCAAAACTTAATCTTTTGTCACTTCCGTTTTCGTGAAAATATCTATTAATGTAATCCTCATCAGAACCTATGTACACCCATAAATTTCGGGGGTATATTACAGGGTCAAACTCGTATAATAAGTTTTTCTTACTCATAGTTTCACCTCCACTTCTGCCACATACACCTTATATATTTCATGTCCCAACTCGTCATAAACCACTCTTCTCACAAAGCCGACATCCGAAACTTGAACTCCGGTTTCATTTTCAAACCCATTCAGAAGAACAGCTATCTTTTCGCCCAACTCCTGCTTCTTTTGCTTTATCTCTTCAACATTCATGTCAATTGTCAGTTTTCAAATATATATTCTTCAATTCGTCCTTTTTTAAAGACCCGTACTTTATTGCACGGTCTATACGCTTACGGGCATTACCATCCTTAGATTTTGCACTATTTTTAGAATTATCTTTAGATATAATCAGTTTAACCAACTCGTTCAAAGGGATAGGCTCTGCAACAGCTCTATCCCAAATAGAAGTGAAAAAATCTTTTGCAGGTTTTCCCATAAGTAATTTCTTTTCCGTTTCATCACCAACCTTTTCAAAATGAAGGTAAGGTTCCGAAATAATATTGAAATATGGCAGGAGCGACTTTTCATCCGGTTCACTCACCATGCGAGTTTTTAGTAGTTTTAGATAACGTCCTCCATTCCTTGTACGTCCTATGGCAAACACCCCGTCCGCAAAGTTGGAAAGAAGCTTGCTCCCTGCCATATTGGTTTTAGACAAGGGCTTCCATTCCTCAATCTTAGGCGTATGCGCTATTACCATGATACTGATTTTCAGCTCACGCTTCAATCTTGTAAGACCGTCCATAATAGCACCTGCGAACTCCGCTTCTGCTGTCTGCGTAGAAAGATAGGAAAGATTATCAAGTATCATAACCTTTGCACCTGTATCAATCAGCTTGTCTTTTATGCCGTCAATCACGTTCATGTTAAAATCTTCGCTGTCCACTTCTTCCGATATGGTGCATCGGATAAGCGACTTCGGGAAATCCGCATTGCAGTACCTTCTTGCAAGCTGCCTGTCCGATAACTCAAAGTCGAAGTACAAAACGGTTTGAGGACTTACCTCCACCTCCGTACATTCGCTTTCCCCTTTGGCTATCTCGTAGGCTATCTGCGTGGCAAGAATGGATTTACCTATTCCGCTATCGGCAAATAAGAATACAAGCTCGTTCTCCCACCAAAAATCGCCCCAAAGCCTATGAATAGGAGGCTTCTTCTTACCGTCCTCAATGACTGACTGCATATCGGAAGAGCTGAACAATGGTATTTGTTCAACCATATCTCCATCATCGGGAATATCGCTACCTATTTGCTCAAACCGTTCTATGTCGGCTTGTATTTGCTCTTCTTCTATATAATTCATTGTTTTTTAAGCTCCGTTTTAGCGAATACTAAATTTTGTACTTCTTCTTCCCATATATCACCTTCGTTTCCTTCAAAGTCAAGGTAAACGGTATCATTCGGGCTTGCCCCATTGATGCTTGAAAATATTCCGACTATCTGCATGGGGATGGAAAGCCTTTCTCCCTGTGGGGAGCGGAATTTGATATGAACATAGTTGCCTATTTTTAAGTCTGTTGCTTTCATAATCTGATTTTTAAGCAAGGTGCGCCAGTATTAACCAACGCACCCGTTACTTTTTCTACACGTGGATATAGGCATGTTATTTAGCCCATTCGGACTTAGTTATACAATTTATTGACTTAAACCTGCCGGTCACTTTATTGTGACCGTATGAGTACACGTAGCAGATACCTTCTCCGGTGATATTTACAGTAGATCCACCTCCAACATACAGCTTGCACACATTCCCTTTCGGAACATGGAACTCAACCTTTGAAGCAAGCACCGTAGTAAGCGTGCAATCCTGCTCTATTTGCCCGTTAAAGTCCACATACAGGCACGAAGTATATCCATCCTTGCTCCGCTTCCATTTGCCATTAATATAGTCAGAAAACGTTCGTTCCATATACTGAATATCCATACCGAATCCAAAGCTATGAGCATCTGTCAACAGCTCCACACCGTTTGAATCCAAAGCTATATCCATTAACGCTTCCTTACTTGTAGCTACGTCCCATTTATTCTTATATCCAGTGCAAAGACCGAGCATCATGACATTACGTTTAAAAGAAAGTAAATCATTCATAAAATTGGGAATTTTTTTAGTTCAACTTCTATAAGCTCTTTTATCATCATTACGGCATTGTCCGAATCAGGAATGCTCTTATAAGTCTTTACGGACCGTATAATGTTCCTGCTGCTAATTTTTGAGTGTTTGGCAATATTACCGTATGAGATTCCGAACCTGTTATGCAATACGGCAAAAACTGCACCTCTCGCAATCCTCCCTGTAAGAATAATGTTTGTCCTTCCTTCATAGATAGTTGAAGGATATACAGGGTCCTGATTGCAGAATACTTTATTTACGCAATCACACACGATACGCTCAACTTTTCTTATAACGCCCGATTTTAAAGAATCCTTTTCTTCTGACATACTTTTCTAGTATTTTCTTTTGGTCTTCATTAAGTATTTCTCCGCATATATACATGTTTCCAATAACAGCCTTCTTAAAGTCTGTCACCTTATTACCTATGCTTAGTCCAAGTCCACAATCAATACCTTTATATACAGCAGGAATAAGCACATGAGTATTTATCTTTCCTTTTACGGGTATTGCATTAATTTCAAACTTGACTTGTCCATGTCTTATCCGTATGCCTCCAGTTTCCCAGTCAGGCAAGAATATACCCTTAGTAACCTCCCCGGTTTCCTTGTCCTTGAAAGATACCCACTTCGCACCCGGATGATTACCTATATTGATATAGATACGGTAAGTATTATCAGGATTATACCTGTCTTTCCTCGGTTTCAACACTTCCATCGAATACCTCCTTAGCCTCTTCTGCCATGATAACCTTCTGCTCAAATTCAGCATTCGCCTTCAAATCTTCTTCAGGTGGCGTAGTGTTCATTGCTTTATTCAAATCTTTCATCTGACCTTCCATCCACTTTATATAATTTTCGGCTTCTTTCTGCGCTTCATTAATATCTGTGAACACAGCCATAGGCTTGATAAGGTTCGCTTCGGTAAGCACCTTCATACCGTCCAAGAACTCCTTGTTGGTGGAAGTAGTTTCCCCGAACATTTCATTCTCTTTGTCTTTGATGGATTTCTTGAAGTCCACCATATACTTCAACCACGCATAGAGAGATGTTTCATGTGCCACACCGTCCAATCCCACAGCGTACGGGGTAGTGAACACCCGGAATCCTGTGTAGTTCTTAAAACAGGCATATCCTTTCGTGATTATAATCTCAAACGAGCCGAAGTTTTCTCTCTCCAACACATCACTTTCTTTGATGATGAACTCAAATCCTTGTTGTTTGTTTCCTTTTACCATAATATATCTATTATTGTTTTCTAATTCTTTAAATTACTACATTTTCTTATCGCTCATAATCTCACTTCCAATTCTTCACCAGTTAAGGCATAATAGATGTTTTGTAATTGATGTAGATGTTCTATCTTCCTAACAACCTTATTGGAACACATTACTCCATAAAAATCATTATGACAATTATGTAATATCCAAAAATCTTCTATTGCAAATAGTCGTTGTTCTTTTATGCAATACTCATAACATTCAATGTTAAAACCACACTTTAAAAGCAATTCTTCCGTAAGTGGAACAGGCTCTGCGTAATCCAAACTGCATTTAAAACCATTTTCCATCCGTATAGCATATCCGCCATTAAAAGTTTTGTATTCGTGTATTGAGTGGACAATATGTGTTTTGGATTCATATTTCACATACAATACATTACCTACCCTCAATTCTTTAACATCTATCATAGACTATCATAATTTGTGCTTACATACTTCCGTATTTGAATGAAGCAAAACAATCATTTTCATCATCAACGAAAAAACCAAGTTCATCAAGTGTTTTCTTGTCCTCATCAGGAACAACACTTGGGTCAATATCAACGTAAAGAATATCATGCTCACAAGAAGTTGGGTATTGCTTATTACCGTACTTCAAAAATATCAGCAACGCCTTAATTAAATCTTCCATATTATTAGTGGTGCGATAAAAATCTAACCACTGTTATTAAAATATTAGTATTTAGTTAAATACAAGAGAATATTGATTTTTTGATTTGAAATTGATTTATTAGTCTTGTTGTCCCCAAACATCAAGATTATGAATCAGGGTAAGTATGTTTTCTCTCAGGTCATCGAATTTATACCGCGCTATCAGTTCGATAAGCTTGTAAGGCTGTATAAAGGAGATTGGCATGTAAAGAATCTCAACAGTTACAATCACCTCCTTCATCTGCTCTTCGGACAGTTGACTGGCTGTGATTCGCTACGGGACATCTGTCTATGTCTGGAGGCCCATTCAAAAATGCTATATCATCTCGGTTTTCGGAAAACAGTCAACCACACATCTTTGTCGCGGGCTAACGAAAGTCGGGACTATCGAATTTTTGAGGGACTGGGAATTTATCTAATTGGATTGGTAAGACCCATGTATTCAAAGGATAAACTATCCGAGATAACCATAGACAACGTAATCTATGCGTTGGACTCCACAACCATATCAACCAGCATAAAACTTGCGGCATGGGCATTTGGCAAATACAGCAAAGGCGCTGTAAAGATGCACACATTGCTTGATTTGCGTGGGAGCATACCGGCCAACATCCATATCACCGATGGGAAATGGCATGACAGCAACGAACTTGACATGCTGTCGCCGGAACCATTCGCTTTCTATGTGATGGACAAGGCTTATGTTGACTTCAAGGCTTTATTCAGATTCCATCAGTCACAGGCATTCTGGCTATCTCGTCCGAAAGAGAACATAAAGTTCATGACCGTTGAGCAAATGGAAATCTCCGATGCAAGGTCCGGCATCATAGAAGACTCCCGTATTCGGCTCACCGGATATAAGTCGAGCAAACTCTATCCTGATGACATGCGGTTTGTGCGTGTATATGACCCGGACAATGACGCAATTGTGGATTTTATATCCAACAACTTTGAGGTCAGCGCCTTGGAAATATCCAATCTCTACCGCCATCGCTGGGATATAGAAGTTTTCTTCAAATGGATCAAACAAAATATTGTCGTGAAGACCCTTTGGGGATTTTCCGAGAATGCTGTGAAAATCCATCTTTGGACTGCTGTCATTGCCTATCTTACGGTAGCTCGAATAAAGGCCAATTATAAAAGTTTCTATTCTATAACCGAAGTGGCGACCCTTATCAGAATCTCTGCTTTGGAACGTGTCGAGTTACGACAACTTCTAACCAAGCAAGACTTAACCAATTCAAATCAAAATGTCAAAGAACTCTCTTTATTTGATGATTTTTAAACTAACGCGATTTTATCGCACCAGTAGTACTTCCATATCTATTCTTCTTTTTTAGTCTTTCTACCTTTCTTCGGTCTGAACGCTGTCTTAGCGTCCTCGACCTCGATAACACACTCTCCTTCGTCCTCAATTGTCGCCACCGTCTCATTCTCCTTCAACACTTCCTCAACAACCGGATTAGCCGCTTCCTCCGCTTCTTCCACAACAGACTTCCCGAATCTAGGCTTCTCCTGGTTCATGTTCAGCTTCTGCATATCCATGGCGTACTGCAACTGGTACACCTTGAACTTCTCATCGTCCGAATCAATGATGTCGTCCGCTGCATCAGCATAGTGCATGGCGATAGTTCGTCTGTTTGCTTTCATAGCCATTCCCAATGCCTCTTCATCCACGTACATATACGGATGGATGGAGATAAGACCATCAATGGGAGAAAGCCGCCCGAATGTCTTCTTGTACTGGATAAGTCCGTCAGCCCTTTGTTCAACAATGGCATAGGCATTCATAAGGTTTTTCTTCTTGATAAGGGCGATAGCCAATATCCAAGTAAGCCCCAGTTCGGGATTGAGCTTCTTGGGCAAATCCTTGCACTTCGCAAAGGTCAACGCTTCTGATAGGGTTTCTGTCTCTAAAAACATATTATATATGGTTTATTGTTGTTTAAAATAAAATTATTATATGCTTAGTACTTATTTGTAAGCCTTGTAAACCTTCACAAAATCAGCCTTCTCCGAATAATATCCGTTGGAAGTACCGTACCATTTGATAGTAGCCATTCCTTTGATGGTATGCAAGTGGTAGAAAGTCCAAGTAGCGCTTGCATCCGCATCTTCACGAATCACATCGCTTGCATCATTACAAACCTCTTCTGCCTTCAATATAGGAGAGCCTATCAAGTCTTCAACATCACCACAAACATCGTCAATAGACACAACCTCACAGCAATCTTGTTCGTGGTACATAATAAACTTCGTACCATCCGAGCATATAAATGTAGCTTCTTCCGAATCTTTTTTAAGTCCATCTATACATGTTATAGTCTTTCCAACCAGTTCGCTTATACCACATTTTTCTTTCGCAATAATCTCCGTCAGAGGTTTGCCAATACGTTCAAAATAATCTTTCTCGTCTTGTTCTGTACAAGTATGGCGTTGGTAAGCGAGAAGGTCATCAGATATAAATGTCAAATATTGAATATCATTACGGCTAACAACCTCTCCATTCAATATTTTATGTAGAGTGTCATTTAATCTTGTGGCGAACCAGATATCCTCTACAATTCTGTTATCTACAATCGGATTCTTCATATCATTATATATTTATGTTTCAGAAAATTGTTCGTCATATCCGAATGAATGTCCGTACACGTTCTTGAAAGTAAACGTCACTTCCTTATATTTCTGCCCGTAAAGGGTATCGCTTTTAGGCTCTGTGGCTCCTGAGAGGTACATCAGGACCTTTCTCTTCCTCGCTGTATCACGGTAGGCAATCTTAGAACCGGTAATGAAAGCCATAAAGTCATGGTAAGACTTATCATCCTTGGTATCATCCTCCAAGAATATCAATGTCAGTTTTATAGTTGTCTGCTTGTGTGCCGGTGTGCTGGAAACATACACTTCCGCCTTGCTTGTCTCGGTAAAATCCTCTGCATACATATTTGTAGGCTCTCCATACGAATTAAGACCTGTACATTCTTTATACCTTAAACCTGGGAAATCTATTTCCAAGTCTTTCCAACCGGCACCAAGCTCGCCATAATGCATCATATAAAACTTGTATTCATTCATGTTGTTCTATTATAATACACGCAAATATAATAATTTAAATTCATATATTAAAGCCTTACTTTAATATTTATCACTGTGATATATTTAAATCCGCTTTAATATTGAGCTTTTAATCTTAAAAGTAAAAGAATACTTGAAATATACCTTGTATTGCATAGTACTACCTCATTGCATATTAGACATACCCTATATAAATAAAGGAAAAATGTCTAATCCAAAACCTATAAAAAAGAAAGTAACATAAAGAAAAAAGTGAGCGACAGCGAACACCGCTCTCCCTTTTATTATGAATATAATGAAAGGGGTTCATACACATACTGCATAGAGAAGCATCAACGTAAAACAATAACTCATATAATATAATAATATTATGTTACAGCTTATGTGTCTTGATTTAGATAAAATATTCAAACAATTAGAAAGAGAGGAAAAATCAGAAAAAAAATTAAAAAAAATGAGAGAGGACGGATGTTTACGGTTGCACTGGTGTACGGGGGGAGGAGGGGCATAGCGCGTTCATGGTTGTACTGCCTGTGTTGTACTACAACGGTTTACAACGCTCGTTTGCTTCGTTGCATATGGCTTTAATATGCGCGATATAGGCGAAGAAAGGTAAACGCGATACATTGTGAAGGTGAAAATATAACGCTTCTATATGGCGTTATATTGGCTTATAGGTGTATGTTATGGAACATGTAATTTATTTCTAATTGCTTACAAAATATCATGTGTTTTATTTGATATTTTGATAAAAAAGCGTTATCTTCGCAATGTGAAAGGGAAAGGATAACGTAATAAAGTCCTATTCTTCCACAGGGGCAAATATTAACGCCCAAAGCGTGTTGTTAAATGCTGAGATAAAAAGAGAGTCTTAATATTACCAGTATTAAGGCTCTCATAAGTTGGGAATACTTAAAGTAGTACTCTCCAGGAACGGAGGCAAAAATACTTCTTTAACTTCTCACTTGCAAATATTCTCCCATTTAATTTTTGATTTTTTGATGCGGTTATAAAAAAAGGTGTAACAGTTGGAAGCCTGTTACACCCGGATAGGTGGAATGATCCACCGAAAGCGGCTAACTTTCATTAGCCTATAAAACCGTTCGTTTATGGAAATTAAAGTCTGTATTCGTGTTTGGTTCTTTAAGCCTTTGATTATTATAATCAAGTTTTAAAGCTCTCAAACGGTGGGTAATGTAAGGCGTTACCCGCCAACGGTTTTTAATTCCATGGCGCAAATATAGCCGTAATTCTTTAATAATCAAAATCACGCTGTAATGAATTGAAATATTAACATTAAACATTATAGCATTATGAAAGCAATGAGTTTTTACACCGCAAACGGTTGGGCTGGCTCAAACTATGACAGCAAATTAAGTACTAAGGAAATCGCCGCAAAGGTTAGAGCCTATGCCAAGAAGAATTTCCCGGGCTTTAAGTTCTCTGTTCGCTCTGAATGGAGCATGTACGCGGATTCAATGGCGGTTGAATTAAAATCCGGTCCTTGTGTTCCTTTCATTGAAGGATCAAGAAGCGCGGAACGTGGTTATATGTCCACGATGTCTAACGTGAAGGCATGGAAAGACGAGTTAACCCCGGAAGTATTCGCAGCGTTAAATGCTGTATCAAATTACGCTAGTTCTTTCCGTTATGACGATTCGGACGGTATGCAAGACTATTTTGATACTAATTTTTATCTGAGCATAAAAGTAAGTGATGAATATAAGGTTATAGAACCGAAGGCAAAGAAAAGCAGCGTTAAGCCTGAAAAGGTTGAGGAAGCTAAAGAAGTGGAAGCCGTGACGGTTGAAGGTATTGAGGTTGTGGATTATTCAGAGAAGGCGGTTGCTGTGTTTGGCGATACAAAAGCGATCAAAGAGCATTTAAAAGAATTGGGCGGACGTTTTAACCCATCATTAAGCTATAATGGGAATAAGCGTGCCGGCTGGATATTCAGTAAGAAGCAGGCGGACAAGGTGCGGGAATTGCTCACACCTGCAAATAGGGAAAAAGAAGCGGATGAAAACACTAACGAAGCGTTACCGCTTGAAAATATCCATCTAACCGAAACGGACAACTTTAACGGTGTGCGCTATTACAACATTGAAGGCGCGGGAATCATAACCAGCGCGAAAGTACGTGCAGACATACAGCCGGGCGATGTTTTCAACGTGTACACAGATAAGGAATGGAAATTCGGTGTAACCTATGACGGTGTAAGCGTGGAAAGCAGTTTAAAAAACGATTTACCCGATATAATTGAGCTTAATGACAAAATAGAATCGGGCACGCTTAGCATTTCATCAGATTACACCCCGATGGATGAGAACGTAGAATTTTACGAGAAGAAAGTAAAGGGAAAGCGTTACACCGTCAAGGATAAGCCGTTAACACTTGGATATTACGGCATATTAGACAATCTGGACAACTGTATAATAGAATGCTATCCGACTAAGAAAGAAGCCGAAAGAGAGGCGGAAACACTTAACGGGTTTACGGACGGTAACGGACGATTAAAGACGGTCATTTAATTAGCTGAATATGGTTTTGTTGGTTTTGTTATTCGGTGCCGTGATATTCATTTCCGGCACCGACAGGGATAAGCTACGCGAATTTATAAACAAAAGTGATGAATCAGATAAATTTTAAAGATATGAAAGAATATAAGTTAACAGTAGAGTTTTACAATGGGGCGCGTTATTGCTACTACGGTAATACAAAAAAAGAAGCGTTAGCAGCGTTTAAAAAATCGTTTGGCAGCTTTAAAGGCTTCGTAAAAAAAGAGTGGACGATAGAACAAGATTAACCAATGTGGGAAGGCGGAGCGACACCGCCACCGGGAACAAACTAACTTAAAAACGAAAAAATATGAATATTATTACAAATAAGGCAAAAGCCCCTGCAAAGCTACGTTACAGGGTGAGCAATAACAGCGGATCAATAAATAAGGAGTTTGGCAAAAACCAACAGGCGGCTTATGATTTTGCAAACGAAATGAAAGAAACGGCAATCATACGCGGATATTTTGTTTTTAAATCTAGAGGGCAATGGCAAACGAATACGGTATTCATTGATCATGTGTTTAGATAACCAACTATCCCGGTGTGGAGGACAACAAGCGGAGAGACACCGCCACCGGGAACTATTTATTAACTTAAAAACATTAACTAGTATGGGAAAAATAGCAAGGCCCATTAACAAGGAAGGGCATTTATTCGAATGTGAGAAAGTGCATATCTCACAGATTAGACAAGGAGATACGGTGTTCCATCACGGAGAATCTAAAACAGTCGGGAAAAATTCGTTAAAGTATAATAGTTTTTGCGGATATACATTATTCGGCGACCCTTATCTATTGGGGAGGAGACCCGTAATACGATTTATTACAAGGGAAGGTGGAAAACTTGTTGCCGCTGAATAAAATCATAGTATTAACTTAAAAACATTAAATTATGAGACGTAAAGAATTAGACAACATTTTGCGCAACTTGTTAGTTGCCTGTAATATAGTAACCGTATCATTTGAACAAATGAAGAATATTCGCAAGGAGTTAAACCGATTTGTGAAGCCTGTACAGATAGAGATTATTAAGAGTGATTTTGAAACGGTTTCGTTTAGAGAATTAAGACAATGAAAGAAATATATTGCCACAATTAGCATAGATACATTGTTGGGGCTTTGCCAACATATCATCTTATGACACCCCGGCAGTAATACGGCTGCCGGGTAGGCGATAGGTAAGAATGAACGAATAAATTTAATTAAGGAGGAAATAATATGTTCATGATTTGCATTTTGATTTGGTTAGCTGTTGGAGTAGGTAAGGAGCTGACTGGAAACAACGGTTTTTAAACCGAATTATCCGCCAAAGGTTGAAAGCCTTGCAAGTGGTGCAAGTTCCACGGGCGGAACTATTTACTAACTTAAAAATAAAAAGATTATGGAAAAGAATTATTTCATTCAGATTAACGAGAAAGGACGAACTATAATGCTTCAACCATGCAACGCATTCGAAGCTATAAGGTTGCTAAACTTCTACAGCGATGGGATAAACCTGCTTAAAGAAACACAAGAAGTTACAAGCGTAGAACTGTATAAGATTGGCGAACCATTTCCGAAACGAATTTTAATCTAAGGAGTAATTTATGAAAGTAGTAGAATATGGTCGTATATCCACCGACAAACAAACATTGGAGCAGCAAAACAGAACCGTCCAAGAATGGCTGAAAAGAAACGGTTTAAAATCTGACATTGTGATAACGGAAGAAGGAATATCCGGTGGTGTAACCTATAAGAAACGGAAATTAGGCACTGATGTACTTCCGTTGCTGGAGACTGGAGATATGCTAATAGTAGCCGAAATTTCCCGTTTGGGGCGTTCGATGGGAGATATTAACAAGCTAATCAACGACGAGCTAAAACCGCGTAAAATTCGCCTTGTAATCGTACAAATGAATTTGGATTTGAATTGCGGCAATATGAAAGCAATAGACGAAATGATACTGTATGCTTTCAGTTTTGGCGCGGCCGTTGAACGTGAATTAATCCAGGAAAGGACACGCAGCGCATTAGCTGTAAAAAAACAAAAAATAAAAGAAGAAGGTGGCTTTTACTCAAAGTCCGGCAACTGGTGCACATCATTAGGCGGTACTACATCAGGTCAGGCGAAAGGCGGTAAGGTGAACGGGGAAAAGAGAAGAAAGGAAGCGATGAACGATGAGAAGAACAATATGATAGCCGCCATGTTGGAGGGGTGCAATACTCCGCAAGATATTGACAAGGTAGTTGAACGATTGAACGCAAGAGGCATTCGCACACATAATGGCTTAGAATTTACCCGAAATCGCTTAACCGCGCTCAGAACGAAAATAAACAGGCGTGCGGAATACGCACAAAGCGTATTATCTGAATGAATGTTTAAAAACATGCCTTCTTTATTAATGTAATATTTTGCATTGTCAAGATAAACATTTATATTTGCAGTATCAAAATAACACAATAGAACTGGCGGCAACGGATAAGCGGCATTAAGATTATGACAGCAAGAAAAATTAACACGATACGAAAAAACACGTATTTATCAGGTCAAACATTTGATGATATTTTGTCTTATATTGAGAAAGTGATTAATGTTAACAATTACACTGCTAAGCAAATAGCCGAAATAATGGAGATATGCAAGACGCAAAACGAGATGGGGTTTAATAAGGCAGGGAAAGAATTTGGAATTTGGTGATCATCATCCCGGCACCGTGTGGACTGGCGGAGCAACACCGCCACCGGGAACTATTATAAACTAATAAAAAAAAGAAAGCAATGAGAACGTATTTTGCGAACTTTAAAGCCAATAACGGCACGAGTCTTATGGAGCCGATTACAGGCACTAACAAATCGATATTAATAAAAGATATTAGGCATATTGCGGAGGCTAACCGCTTTGCCGGAAATGAATGTAGTTGGTCCGTGTTCATCAAAGAGGGGGACAACTTTATAAGCGTTGCCCGTGGAGGTATGTGGTCGGATGGTTCCAGATGGCGGGACAATACGCCTGAAATACTATAATTTGGTAGCTATAAACAAAAAATAGGGCAGCAAAAAATCGCTACCCTAAATGTTGAATTGTGATTTAAGTCACAATGACATTTTTAATGTCGTTTCAATCCACGCCCGAAGGCGACTAATATCATTTCTGATATGCGATGCAAAGGTACGTGTTTTTGAATTAATAAACAAGCAATTTTCAATTTTATAAAATATAAGATTATGAAAACTTTTAATTCATTAGATATAAATTTTCGCAGAGCATTCAAACAGGCATCAAAACAAGGCACCGTTAAATTCACGGTTGAAGGAATTAAAGACGATCCTGATTCAATCTATCCGATGTTTGAAGTTTCGAATAATCATGTCACTTACTATTCTGTACAGAGACAAGAGAGTGTTTGTATAACTGACGTAAAATTAAAAGCTGTTATCTACTAATGAAAAAAGAAAATCCGAAATATCCAGGTATATACCTTGCTGAAAACATTATTGATTACCATGGCCAGATAGGGATTATTCGCCTATCTTTCCCTCGTTGTTTTATTTGGTTCGACCAAGATGCGGATAGTATATACTGTAGCTATGATGAATTTAAAGATAGAATAGCCCACATAAATTGGCTTGATCCATCTAACAGCGGAAGCAATAGAGATAAGGAATTAGCATTGATTGAGATGTGGAATTTCTTGTGTGAAGAAGAAAGAGAGGAAGAGAGGTTATATGGAGAGCTTGAATGAGAGAGAACGAATCGGTAAGCGTATTGCCGAGCTCAGAAAGCAAAAGGGATTGTCCCAAGCGAGATTGGCAGAGCTGGTCAGTATAAACCAGGGTCACATAGCACGAATAGAACTTGGTAAATATAGTACAGGTATAGATATCCTTGCAAAGATAGGGTATGCACTAGGTTACAGGATTGATTTTATAGAAAACTAAAAAAATGAAAACATTAGAAGAACTCAGAGACTTTATCAACCGAGAAATAAACTTTGTATCTTTGGATATAATTTTTAAAGTAGTTGATTTAGTCATAGCTGAAAACGGATGGACCGATGAACGTCCTAGTTCTCAATACGGTATATGCAATGATGGTGTACGTATCCTTTTCTTTGATTTGGAAATGGTTGCTGTAATCAATGCCATTGACGACTCAGTTTAAAACAAACAGTTTCAGCAAGTAGGGCTGTATAACTCTTGCTGAAACTGTTCTTCCAATTCAGGTGTTAAAGTCTAATCTTACTTTCTAGCAAATCAAATCCTTTTTCCACTTCGGAATTAAGAACTTTCGCATAAACTTGTTTTCATATTTGTTGTCCCCTATTCATTTTCTCCTTGATACTCATGAATAAAGTGAATGCTGCCACTGCCCGTACTCTGTAACTGTAGCACTTGTTGCCGTTGCTCGTCTGCCCACTGAAGAAGTGTACGTACCAACTGAGGCTGAGACTGTACTCAGTACTGGACCAATACCATGTGGAGGATAACGGTTCTTTGCCTATGTACCTCAGCACATCGTTTATATTATCTTGATAATGAGCTATTAAATTAAGCTGTCCTAATGATGGGATATATTCGTCATCTTTCAGCAGATTAGACAGTTTAGGATTTCGCTCAATCAGTTGAGCAGTGTTACGCTGTCCATTCATATCAAATAATGCATCACATTCACGCCCATAATAGATTTGATTTCCAAATTCCTCTCGGCTGTCATTGTCAAGCAGCTGAACATCCTTATGCTCCGTCAACGAGATGGCAAACGATACGTCTTTGTGCTTTAATCCGATGTATCGTACACAATCTTTGAAGTTATCGCTGGTAAACGGTTCTGCATGTCCGTCTTCGTAGATTAGATACAAGCCGTTGGTCCACTCTGCCCTGTCTTCTTTAGTCGGCATCATAACCGATTGGCGTAAATTTTCAATGTTAACCTTCATCGTCTTATTGTTTTTAGATTATTGCCCAATACTTTTTTCCATTTTTGTTTTCTCTCAATTCATTGTATCTCATCTTCTGATTGATGTGCCATGTGAGGTCTATGTCCAAATGGTTGGCAAGCCCGAAAATAGCCAATAGCATACCATTTAATTGCTTTTCTAATGGATAGTCATATTCATACGCATATCTGATGGGAATTGTGGATATAGCGTATATACTTTCTGTAAAGGTCTCATCCTCGCAACTTTCCTCTGCCTCATATAACATTTCTTCCGTAAAATCCTCGATGTCTATCTTACGCAATCCGCACAAATCAAGCAGGCGTATAGCTGCATCGGCAAGTTCGTCTTCCACACAGTCTTTGATATATGCTTCAAAGTTTTCCGCAAAATACTTATTTTGATAATGAAAAGTCCGTTCGTCAAATATTGTACCTTTTTTATCGACTGGAACTTTTGCAAATCGCTTTTTCCTATCTGCTTCCACAGCTTCCATAAGTTCGTATATAACTAAACAAAGGCAGTGTTTATTACTCAATTCCTCATCGTGAAAACCGTGTTCACAAGCGGTTTTATAAGCGCGATCGCGCAATTCGTTTAAATTAATATTGTTCATTTCCTTATTCCTAATTTGATTTCTTCATCCTTGATTATTCTCCAATCTTATCGGCTTCCTCATACCGTTCCTTATTTATCCACATCTTTGCAGTTCCAAGAGCTGGGTGATGTAAACAATGTCGTTACGATATGGCACATGACGGACGCATTTTTCTATCTCATCAAACCTATTCTCCATGCGTCTGTGACACTTGCTTACCAAAATTAAGGTAAAAATGCCAAAGTACAAAAATTTAATGGGGCAAGTACGGATTTAAATATTAATTCTGCTGTTTCCATACTTATTTAATCGTGAAACGAATCAACAGCTTTCGCAACCCAATACCATATCACGAAATAAAAAGCGTATTCGGCTAATCTTTCGCAAGCTGGTGAAGGCTCTAACCCAACTATGAAATTCCACGTATTACACTCATATACGCAAATTAGATATGATATAATGACAGATGCCAATACATATGTAAATTTTCTCATAATCATATAAGTTTTAATGCTTCCTGTAATCCTGCCTCAAGTGCTTCTTCGTAGCTATCCCATTCCCCTCCGTCATTTGTTCCTTTATAAGCAGAACTGGCTATATGAGTTCCATTGTCAGCTTTAGATATTTCGTATCCATAGCCACAGGCACAGTTGTATATACATATATGAATATTTTTGGTTTCACGAAGCCACTTTTGTGCAACGGATTGCGGAGGAACGGATAAAAATTTGTAACAATGTAGCAAAGTGGAAACATCTATAATATATTTTCTTCCTAAAAATCCTTTCTCTTTCAACAGTTCCGCTGTTTCTAATGTTACAAGTTCTTCGGTCATGACTATTTTATTTTAGGTTTTTCATTGTGCTCTTTGGCATTTTTAGCTTTTTCACACGCTTGTCTTTTCATAGCTGTAGGACAATCACAATTCCCACATCTATCATTATACCAACAACAATATTCACACTGGTGCATCGTTCATTTCTCCTTTTTTAACGAAACATTTCTATTACTACTTTATTTTCTGAGTCTCCATCATCAGGATGTACATCAGTAAAATCAATGACGGAAAAATCATATAAATCTGGGTGGTATTCAGTTTGATAATCTCCTGTATTCATTACGATATTTATTTCAGCATCTTTATTGGCAACTAACATTAATTCGTTAATCATATCTTGGACAGTAATTATTCTCTTCATTGTTCCTCCTTTGTTTTAAAATGTTCAATTAGTTCGTCTACGGTAGCCTTGTGATAATTGTCAATCTCAAAATCATTAGGCATCCCATAGAAATCCATTCCAGACAAACCTCCATCAGAGCCATCCCGGTATATACCCCAATCGCCATTACCATTAGTGAATAGTTGGTTGTTGTCTGTATCATCCCTTAATGCAGCAATAGCCAAGAAAAGTTCTTCGTTGGTTCCGCAATCAATGCAATCTGCAAAATCCCATATACTTCCAAACATCCATTGACTAATACAATCAAATCCATCGTATACTACGCCAATACAATCATAGAAATATAAATTACGATTTTTATATCCCAACTCCTCCAACTTCTTCCGAAGTTCCGGTGTATTTTTGCGTATAAAGCACGGTGTTGTAAATCCCATAGTTATTCCTCCTTATCTACTTTAATATCCGTTACCTTACCACGATTAACAAAACATTCATCTTTACCTGCACCAAACATATCGCAAATAAGATAGTTACTATCATCGCATTCATCTCGCAATGAACATTCTTTACAAGGGATTTTGTTCCTGGGCGACAATACGTGAAGTATTCCGTCTATTATTATTCCGTTCTTTACTTCCATCTGTTTCTCTTTTAGAATCAATTCGTTCCCAATCAATCCAAATAACCATAAGTATAGGAATGACTATTAATAATGACAAGCAAAGTATTACTATTTCAAGAAAATCGGTTACTTCCATGATTAGTTCCCTTTCAATTTCTTTATTAGTGCATCGGCTGCTCTCAAGGAACCTATTGCAATATCATCATAAGTTTCACTGTCATCGTTTATTCCTAAAGCAATACAATACCCTTGCATAGCGGATTTTGCCAATTCATAACGCCTTTGCTCCCAATCAACACTACTTTCTAATTGAATAATTTCTATATTTTGATATGGGATTGCGCATACACTCCCTTTTAGAAGAATACTTAATTTAGTCTTTTCTACATCGTCCCAGCACAAGACATCTCCAATTTCTCCAGTTGATTTTATTCTTGCTTTCATCGTCCCATTCTTTATTTAATCGAAATACATTACTTTCTTACCTATACACACTTTGAACCTTGAAAGAACTTCACTATGTTGTGTAATATTATTGGGATTATATTTGTTAATAAAACATCCAGTACGTTTATGGTATCTGACACAAGCATTTTCAGGAGATTTAGCCAATATCTCTTTCTCATCGCTAAAACTAGAAAATAAATTATCTCTGTATGATACCTTATACCACTTCACTTGGCTTCTTATCTTTTTAAAATACTTTGATTTCATTGTTTAGTCCTCCGTTTCTGTTTCAAAAGTGTTGTATTCAATATCGGCATTACTAACGCATTTGGGCATGTTCTTATCCCGTTCTTCCTTGCTCAAATAAAGAAATATATCTTCGTCTGGATTGGAAGAATAACTATTTCCATTCCAGACTGTTCTAATTATTCCATATATCTTCATAATCAGTCTCCTTTCTCTTTAATTCGTTCCAGTACATCCTTGTTGGCTTCGAGTATATCATCGAAAGAGGGGATGGGCATCCAATGGGTAATGCCTAATCTTTCTTTATTAACATTTGCCCCGGTTTCCCATTCACCCAAAGATGAAAGCTGGCAAATAAGGAAGCCATAAGCCCCTCTTGTCAGAACCACGGTATTATTTTCTGGCAACCGTTCCTCAACGCTTATCCAAGGTGCTTGCTTTGCCTGCCAGTCTGCACCTTTCTTAAAAGCCCGTAATGCAACCGATTTTGCCAATGCCTTGATAGCTATACTGTCTCTTTCATCATAGGCAAGCTCTGCATCTTTATTATATGTACTTTCACTCCAATGAGTGCGGGCTGCTTCTTCTACTGTCTGTTTCATAATTTAATCAATTAGGGGTGATGTGGTTGAATGTTTAATTCGTTCTCTATAAATCTCTGTAACTTATGGGCGCATTCCGAGCATAAGTCGGCTTCTTGGATGAATATATCTTCCCTTCCACCAACAGAACCACCATCCCATTTATCCACCTTGAAATCCAATCTTGCGCTGCGGAAATACGATGGCTGTATCTCTCTTCCGCATGCATCACATATTATCGTTACTTTTTTCATATCTATCTTGCTACAAGTTAAAATGTTTTCCTTTTTTTGCGCCTACGTTGAAAATCCAACATAGATTTTTTCCTACCATTAAGAGCACGTGACATTTTAATTAAAACCCATATGAATACAATGACAGATGAAATACCTCCGACAATTATATATGTACGTACTAATCCCGTTAATCCGGATTGATTCAAATATTCAATAAGTTCTTTCATAATTAATCTCCTTTCTCTCTAATCTGTTTCACGAATACATTTTTAAAATGCAAATTTTCACCTCTCTCTATGCTATGCAAAAACAGATTGTATTCAGCTTCTGAAAAATGAGAATAATACTTCGTAAAACATGTTGGGCACTCTTTTATAGCAACTATCCCAATACGAGCTTCTGCAATCCCACAGATATGCTTATGATAAGCGTTGAGAATACTTGTACCACATTCGGGACATTCAAAAACTAACGGATTATAGACCCCGACAAGGGGAATCCTATATTTGTTATCTATGTCCATCGTTCTAGTACATCCTTGTTGGTTTCAATAGCTCATTAATGTTATCTATGACTTCCCCATCTGTCAACGTATCATCCAAGATGATAGATTTAATCTGATTTGAAAGCCATGATGTGCCATTTTCAAAACCAAGAGCAATCATTTCCTTAATATCGGAAACGCCATTAGGAACTCCGTTTGTTCCGAATGAATCAATTACTGATTCTGCATATTCTCTTGCTGCTTCTTCTATGGCTTTGTTTTTATAGTTTCTTTCCGCAAAAGGTGTATAATCTGTTATATCTATTTTATGAAACTCAATAGGAATGCGGATTCCTGATGGTGTAATACACATGTATAATATACCACATCCATAGCGAAGAATATCTATGATTTCCACTTCTGTCCCAATGACAAGCATTTCTGTTTTTGAAAGCTCAATGCCGATTTTCGTTTTTCCTTTCATTGCCTTATCCTTTAAAATTTTTCATATATTCACAATCCTCATCACATACATTTTTCTTTGCACAGTGAGGGGTATTAGTTCCCCACTCATATTCAAAATTATAACATAGGTTTCTGTATTCTTCTCTTCTTTCCATAGGACCAAGTGCTCTTGCTGAACTCCATGATTCATGATCATTATTGGGTACTTCTTCTAACTTCTGTTTCATATCTGATTTATTTGAATTATTCATCTTGAAAATCGTCAATCTCAAACTCCCAATCCATTGCATCCTCTTGTCGGATATTATCTATTAACCATTCATTTGCATTTTCAAGCTCATCATCCCATTCAGGTACATGCCCACCTTCATCATAGGCTTTAGCTAATTCATCATAAACTTTGTCAGGGACTTCAACATCACTAAGTCCAATGCTATAAGTTACCTTGATTGTTAAATATTTAATCTTCTTCATTTCTGTTCCTTTTAAATCAGATTTACACTAATTCAATTATAACCTTTTTAAAATTAACAAATAAAGGTATTGCTGACATGCCCCCATTGCAATCCAACTGCCTTAAAGAGGGGACAACCTCTCCGTCATCATCAATCTCATAATCTGCAATATAGGCTAACTTCTTCACTTCGGGGACCAATATCCTTTCATTGCTCAAAAGAGAAAACCTTTCATTAGCCGGGACTGTTATACAAACCATGCTTCCAATAGGGAATCCTTGGTTGGATTCAATGTATTCCTTTTCCAACTTCTCTTTTTCGCCATTCAAATCTTTTAGCATTAAATCAATGGCGTCTCTTTTGCTCAGAAATTCTTCCTTATTCATGTTTTTGTCATTCTAATTGATTCTAACATACTTACCTGCTATATCACAGTTTCTTAATATTTCCGCGTTGTTTTCGCCAAAAGCAATAAGGATACTACCACAACCGGGTGAATCTCCACGAGTCCCGTCCGGGCGAAAGAAACGAATCCTATTGCGCAAAAACTTCATCGCCGTTGCTTTTTCAAAAATTATGTCTTGAAACATCCTTGAGTCGCAACGATTGAAAAGTAAAGCGATACCGTTTCCATGCTCTGCCATCCTGCTGATGAATTTTTCAATAAGAGGTCGGGAATAAGGCGGGTTTAGCCATACACGGTCTTTCCATTCCTGTTTTAACCCATCGACGTTTTTATTATACATCACCTTAGCTGTTTGCCATAGTGGGTTGACCGGGGCACACGGATCTAAATCAAATTCACCCAACGCATCTATAATCTCCTTCGGTGTATACCATTCATCGGTAGCGCATGCTGACCGCTCAAATTGTGTATTCATTTCTAATTCGTTTTACGCCTATTATAAGGGTTTGTTTTACAATAATTTTTATTCTCTGACATATTCAGTAGCTTATTTAAAGACTCATCTGAAAGAAGATGTTTGTTGCTAAAGTTTCCAAGCATTGAACGAGGTTCAATATTTTCATCTCTCATAAATTTCTGTATCTCGTATATATGAAAAAGTAAACCTTCACAATCTACTGCATAGTATTCAATGCCATCGTCATTACTGGCCGATACTTCGTAACCAATCCACCCACCATCTCCAATATAAGTACTTATCTCAATATTACGGCAAAAACCGTAACTGATCAGCAATAGTCTTAGTACATCTTTTCCACTCATATCTATTCTGTTTTGAGGGTTATTCACTATCGTATTCTGACATGATTTCCAAAATATCGCTTTGTATGATTTCATCAGTTAACATGTGCTCAACTAATTCTTTTTGCTGCGAGGGTGTGGCTATAATACACTTCACTATTTTATTGCTATCGGTAGCCATTATTATAATTCCACCTTCGCGAGTCTTAGGTAGGCGTACTGCTATTTCTTTAGCAAATGCCTCTACGTCTTGAATAAATTGACATTCCATATTAGTTCCTTTCTTTCTCGGTTTTAATTAATTACTTCCACTAAGCCTCCTTAAGCTGTCCATTGACTAGCATATACCATGTGTCAGCCTTAACCTTTTCCCCGTCAACTTCAAACGCCTTGACCTCTTTAATCGGGTAGGTATCACCGTTCCATTCTCCACGCTCTGCGAGGACTATCCAGCAACCTATAGCTCCCTTAGCCTTACACCCGTATCCGGCTGCAAGAGCAATGCTATCCTTGCCGGTGGCTGATGCTGCACCTTGGTTGCCGGTGGCTGATGCTGCACCTTGGTCGCCGGTGGCTGCCTTACCATTCTTCCACTTGCATTTTTCAAACGTAAACTTAACGGCTGCGTCTACAATACTCTTAATACTTAGTTCCGCCCCTATGTGAATTTTTGAACAAGCAATTTTCGTATCATCCGTATCTACGTCCATATCACCAGTCCCCTCAACCTCGTGAAACTTATTCATACCAACTTCGGCAGGTGAATAGTAACCGAACACGTCCAACGGATGGAGGCAGAAGTGAAATCCGTTACTGCAAGCCATTATATCGCCTGCTTCTTCATAGTCCTTACCTTCTTCATATTGAAAATCCCTACATGTCATATCGGGGTTAAAACCTTTGTATCCTTTGATTTTGACAAATTCCTTTGGCAGGGTAACGTTATCCGGCAGGTTTGCTCTAAGTACCATGTACGCCATGTAGCTGGCGTCAAATCCGGCTATCCCGGTGCCAATGGCAGTGAGAAGAAATTCCCTTTCCGGATGCTCGTTAGCGTAATTTCCGAAGTTTTCTAAAAACACTAGCAGTTCTTCTTCAGTTACTTTCTGCATATCCTTGTCCAGCGTAGGGATAGCATAGGACCGGCCTTGTATCCCTTCTGCCTTCCCCATAATTGCGCCAAATTTCTCAACAGCCAATCTAGCTGCACCTCCGGCGTGATTGCCGTTCATGTTGCTTCCAAAAACGAATATTTGATTTTCTTTCAGTTCCTGAATATTCTCAGGTGTTAATTCTCTTTTCATGATTCTTGTTTATTTCTGTATTACTTTTAATTAATGGTTCCTACAAACTTCTCCAGGTTTCCACTCTGACGGTACTTTAGCCCACTCTCTGAATGCCTTATCAAATCCATCAAGGTCAGAGAACATATCCATCTTGGCGGTATCAGTAGTAATGAGGGTGGAGAACTCCTTGAAATACTTATCGGCAACTTTTACGAAGTCATTGTGCAACTTTTTTAAATCTCCAAGCAGAAGGGAGTTCTCTGCCATTAAATCGCTCGCTTCCTCTACTAAGTTATTGGCTTCGCAATTCAACAGGTGAGCGGCTGAAAGCAGCATATTCAATCTATCTATGCTACCATTGGCTATGGCGGCATCTATTATTTTTTTCTTTGGTTTCATAATTGTATATTTTCACTTTACATTTCCTTTCATGCGGTTAATACTTCCGTTCTCCTTTTTATTAATTTTGTCAATCCACCTTTGGAATTTGGCAGCTACAAGAGGGCAGTGTATGCGCAGGTTTCTGTCGCGTTCCGCTTCCCATTCACGTATCTTTCTCTGCATCTCGGTATTCATAAATTTCTCCTTTTTCGTTATAATTCTTTCTTTAGAAAACTGTTGCAAATTTGCCCATATCTGTCACAGGCACACACTCTATGCCCTTTAGCCTTACAATACGCAGAATTATCCCCAAAGTCCGAGGCATTCTTGCAATTCCGGCATTTGACATATACAATTCCCAGTTTGACTTTCTTTGGCATACTCATGGTGACATCAGCATTTTTCTGGCTTCCTCATCTCCAGATTCAGCCCGGCGTTTCAACTCTTGATATTCAGCATAAGAGATTCTGTTATTTCCACGCTCTTCTATTTCTTTTTCACGCTGGATTCTGTATTGTTCACGCTCATGCCGATCAATGTCAATCCTACGTTCCTTAACATACTCCAGAAGAGAGCATGAAATTTTCATCGGACCAATAGCTCCATAAAATTGCCCATATTTCCCTAATTTGAATCTAGATATAAAGTTGCATATTTCAGCCAAATTCATCCAATAGTATTCACCTAGGACAAGAATACAAAGTTCATCTAATTGTGTGTCGGTTATACCCTTTCCCTGCTCGGCGTAATCATTAAGGCTGTCAAACTGTACTTTCAGCCACCTAAGTGCGTTGTCTTCACCGTACACGGAACGGATGTTTGCAAGCGAAGGTATGTTATCATTCAAGGCAATATCCGCAAGTGTAAGATTTGATTTTGCCATCTTGCCTTGCAAATCAGGATTGTAATCAACCGCCATCCGGGATGGTGTTGGGTATTTCTCCAATAGAGCCAACTGCTTTTCGTTTAGCTTCTTGTTCTGCAAGGAATTTTGCATCCGCTTCTGCGAACTCAGCCATGAGTCTAGATTTTCTCCGCTCAGAATCAATTCGCTTCTGCTCGTAGATGTCTGTATTTTGTCTTGCTCCATAATTTTTTAATTCAAATAATCCCGCATAATTACTTGCAATCGACTGCTCAACCACAAGCCTTGCTTTATTGCAATCATTTCCACTCAATGTTAGCAATCGGTTGTAGCACATTTTTAGGGATTTTTCCGATTTATAGTTTTCTTTTCTTTCTCTCTTGTATTCAAGCCATTCCTTGAATATGCCCTTAAAATCTTCCGAAACAAAAGACAAATCAACTTCCTTGTTTTTGGGAATTGTTTTCTTATCTCCGTTAGGAGATTCTTTATCTATATCATTTTCATTATCATTTTCATTAAGCTTGTTTTGGGTTGTTTGGGTTGAGTTTAACCCACTGGGTTGTTTGTGTTGTTTTGATTTGGCATTGCAATTTCCTATAGGAGCACCACCTTTACGCCCGTTGTTTCGGTTTCTCTCGACAATGCCATGATATTTAGTTTCGTCTATCTCAAATTGATTGATGAAAAAACCCAATGCCATATCAATGTCCTCCTCTACCGTAACCTCCTCGCCAAGTTGATACTTGAAAATTGCACGAAATAATCGCCCAAGCTGTTTGTCTGATAATCTTGATATAGGTTTGTAGAAAGATTTATATATGATAAAACTATCCTTTGTCATTGCTTAATCTTTTAGGTGTTCTGTTAAGGTTTCCAATTGCCCAATGATATATGGTTTGACATCATCGCTGCAATTGACAACGAAGTCAATAATCTGTTCTGACAACTTATGCCATTCGTTTAATTCGTTTTGTCCCATAAAAGTTTAGTATTATAATTCAACTTCCTCAATTATAAATTCTATCCTTGGATTAAGCTTATCAATCAGCTTTCGTGCATTAATCTCCATACATTGTCGATCGTTCTTTATCGCCTTGCATCCTTGTAGACAGTCAAGTAAAATTTTGAAAGCATTATCAAGATCAGGACGCAAATTTTCGTGATACACATCCACTGTTAGTTTAAAGAAACCTTTTATATTCTTGTCCCTTAATCCACATTGTGCGTAGAAAGTTTGTTCATACTTTTTAAGTACATTCTGTTTTGCTAAAGAACCGTGCCCGTATAATGCTACTATCTTGTAACAATTCGACTTTGAAGGGATTTTCCCCCTTATAATTTGTTTATCGTATATCATAATCCAAAATATCTATTTACCGCCAGCTCATCGTGTTGACGGATTGTTTCTACTATTTCCTTTTGCTGTTTACGGAAATTACGGTCATTGTCATACCTGCTATGGCATTCAGGACAGCCAATTCGCAAGTTCCATTCTTCCGTAATGTATTCAGGATAAAGCGATCTGGGTAACAGGTGCATCAACTGTGGTGTGGATGTATATTTGTGGCAGATACAGCAATACTGCGGTAGATCCCTTTTTATCCTTGCAAGTTCACGGTTTATTGTACTTTGTTTTTTGCTTATCTGTTTCATTCCAATTAAAAGCCCCGAAGCGTATTCTCCGGGGCACAACCATTATTTACTAACCCATGCCATTGATGTGTGGCTCACATTTATGAGGTGGTAGCAGGACTTGCACCTGCATGATTGTTATGCTGCTCATTTACATCTTTTATCGCCTACTATGAATAAGGCTCGCTGTTGTAGGTTTTGGTATCCGTCACCGATTGATTAATAACCATCGAATGCTTCGTTTACCTGATATGCTGGTCTCCTTTTCGCCAACCTTTCCCGATTATCATTTCCTATAATCCTCAGCTTAGAGCATCAATCTACTGCTTAATAGCGTCTTCTAATTCCGCCATACCACCATGTTTGCCCGCCCTATCTTCACAGACCGGGAAGGCATGTAAACAAATGCACTTAATCTATATCAAATCAGTCAACCCAAATTTAATTTTAATAACATTGATGATGGCTTTATACTGTTTCTCGTAGATTGTTCCCGAATGTGTCTTCTCCACTTTCTTTTCAAACTCTTCAATGCTGCCACGAAAACACCCACAAGTTATTTCGACTTTATTATCTTTTGTCAAATATGCGTGAGTGTGGCGGTTGCATGAACCGAAACAATCAAATCCGCAATGATTGTTATCATTTTCTATATCAGCATCGCCGTACACCCAAGCATCGCCGGACACCTGAGCATCGCCGGACACCCGAGCATTGCCGTACACCCGAGCATCGCCGTACACCCGAGCATTGCCGGACACCCGAGCATTGCCGTACACCCGAGCATCGCCGTACACCCAAGCATTGCCGGACACCCGAGCATTGCCGGACACCTGAGCATCGCCGGACACCTGAGCATTGCCGGACACCCAAGCATCGCCGGACACCCAAGCATCGCTTTCTTGGTCTAAGTTCTCATCTTTCTCAACATATCCTCCCAAATCACCTTCCTTGGCATATTTGAAAGACTTTGTACACTTAATTTGGAATAATTTAATTCCAAAAGTATTGAATACAAACTTGTCTGTAAGTTCAAATTTCTTTTCCATGTCAATCAAAATTAAAATTATCCTCACCGTTAGGTTCTTCATCCGGAAGGTCATTACCGAAGTCCATAGGAATGAACCAGTCTGAAATATAGTCTTGCATATTAGTCAATTTTTAAGCATTAGGGAACTCTGGTTTAACATCTGGATTTGCTTCATAAGGATAAACATCCATAATAGCAGTTTCCGCTACCGAAGCAATCACGTAGTCTGCCATTGTGCCTTTCATTCCTTCATCCAGTTTTTTGACTGCATCTCTCAAGTCGGCTGCTTGAACAAGAATGTTTGTGGATGTTTTCTTTTCCGCACCAGTTTTTTCATCCAATGTGATAAAGTATAACTTGCATTTAAAATACCTGTCAGCCGATTCTTCATCTGAGAAAAATATCTCAGAATAGTTGGCACGTTTTATGTCAGAAACAGTAAACTCACCGCTGATAAACGGTGTCATTTCCTCAATACATCTTCCTTCGCTTTCTGTAAAAGATAAAGAATCAAATAAATAGGGTTCCGTTACTTTTTTGCTCATACCGTTTTCCATTACTTTTTCGTATCTAATCTTTACCTCAAACCATGCGTGCATCATAATCATTCCTCCTTTGTCTTGTTACGTTCCTTAATCATTGCATCAGCTATCTGATAAGCTGCTTTAGCCTGTTTTTCAGAGTTGTAGTTTATAATACTAACCTCTTTGGATGGGAAAAACAATGTTACAACTCTATTCCATAAAGTTCTTCTGCGTTTTGCTGTCATCATTATGCACTTCATTGCTTCAAGCGCAATATGATCGCGCGAAATATTAGATTCCATAATTTTATTGCTTTAATTGATTAATAACTTGTCTTTTGATTTTCTTGCAGAGCTTCCCGACAAAACGTCCATGCTTCTCTGTTCCGTCATCGGGCAACTCGTTTTTGTAAGTATTGAGCAACTTCTGGATGAGAAGCACTTCTTGTTTTGTCAAAGTAAGTTTCATAATTATTAGTCTTTAATCTCCCATAAATGCCAGCAAGTACTATGTAAGTTCACAAATTCTTCTCTCGGAGGGAATATTTGTGCCACTTGAATGTTATTTGGTAAAAACTTATATCGTACATCTTTCAACTGCTGATAACCTAATGGAAACTTAGCACTTACTGATAAATGCCATAACCCATTTTCTATTGCAATTATCAAACTCATCCCTTTGTATTTAAATACTCCAGTAGAATATACTCCATATTTGTCTGTTATTTCTTGCTCTTTAATATGAAAAGGGAATGACTTTGATCCATCTAACCTGTATTTGAGCAACTCTTCTCGTGTCATTTATTAAATGTAATTTATATGTTGTTCAATTTCAATCTCCATCAACTGAATCAAACGTTCTTCGTCTGGAGATGGGATATATATGCCACATTGGGCACTCGCGAAATTCCGAAACCTTTCAATGGTAAGGCTAAACTCTGTACTATCAAGGTCAGACGAACTTCTTAAGTATTTTAGTCTCCCAAGAAACTTGTCTTCTCTCTCACGGACGAAAGTGTCTTTGTTGCAGAGAATCTTGTAATAGTTCCGCTTTACATATTCCATCGTCTCACCGATTTGGCAACCGAAATAAGCAAGGCAGACATGAAGGTACTTGTTCTGATTTAAAGATCTTTGGGGCTTCTTTTCCGTCAATTCAAACACCTTCTGTTCCTTTATCAACTTCTCCAGCTTCGCTCTTGCCTGCTGGACGTGGAGAGGATTGGAACCATCGTATTTCATAGGCTAAAATGGCAGATCATCATCCGACACGCTAGGAGCATTATTTATATCCTCTGGGCTAGGTGATGTACTCTGAGGTACAAACTCCTTGAGGTCACCGCAGATATAGTTCCTTCCTTCTACTCGTTCCTCCTTTTTAGGAGAACAAGTGATGAAATGCGTATGCCCGAACTGAGATTTCTCTTTGCGCTCGATAACAGCCACATTCACATAGATTCTTTCAACTCCATCTTTACACTTAATTTTCTTCATCTGCTCACGAGGTATATCAGAGAGACAGATACTTCCTGTTAAAATCATAATTTTATAGTTTATATGTTATACAAATCCTCTTTTGTTTTTAGCAAGTGATATAAGTTTTTTTCATCTATATATTTGCAAAAGTCTTTTATTATTTGAGCATTCTTCTCTTCCATCTTACTGTCTCTCAAACATTCTATCGGATTATATATTACGAAATCCGTATTTATTGTGTTCGTAACCATATAACGTTTATATCCTTTAAAATGAAATAGATCAAAATAGAAAGTGTCACAACCAAACAATTCAAGATAAAAACTCCATTGACACGATTCTGTATAATCTCTTGTGTGTGGTTGCGAATATTTGGTTTTAATGTCTCGTATCACGTTTCGATATTTGACATCAGCATATCCGTGCACATGAACAGGGAACAATCCACAATGAAAATCTTTACCTTTATGTACTTCATGTTCCGCATCCGGATATTGTTTACGGTAATAAAGGGCATTTTCCACAGCTTTCCCATTCATAAGCACTCTAAATCCATCTTGTTCCTGCTCAAATGTGTTTTCTCCAACATAAATCGCCTTCCCTGTTTCTACAATACTATGGAATACAGATCCTATTGCTGCATAAGCGTTTGGTCCTTTCTTGCCTGAAAGTGTATTTAACACTCTTTCTTCTGTGTCCCATATTGAATGCTTATCCCTGAATCGTCTGAACGCTTCTAATGAAGTAACACTGATACGATACATAATTATCTCTTTTTGAATGTGATTGAATAGGATGTTGTAGAGCTTTTTGAAGGAGCGTACAAAGTTATAATCTCGCCTGTTTCTTCATCTATATCTGTTTTTTGTTCCTTTATAGTACGAAGAAAAGATTCACGTTCCTTGAGTCTCATGTCAATGTCGTTTTTTTCCTCATTTAACCTTTCCCATACCGGGTCACCACATCCTGTAAAGTCATATTTCACTCCTGTTTCTTTCACTTGTATCAACGCCCCACGGAATGAAGGGATTTCACCTTTTCCATACTTCCCTACTTCATTCAATACAGCTTCCCTTACATCCGAATCTTTCAAAAAAGTGCTTATTGTTTCACTAAGGCTTTTCATCTGTATGACAGCATCTATCGGATTTACATCACCATCAATTACTTTTTGTACAAACATACAGGCAAGTTCCGTCTGTTCCTGCTTCGTAGATGGAATATTGTTTATCTTCAAATCATTACTCATAGCAAATTATTATTAACTTTATATTGATAAAAATTGTCAGAAATGACAGTAATATCGTTCTGCGTAACTTTATAGTACTTTTCTATAAGATTGGATAACGAAAGACGTTTATTCTCAGATTTTGCTTTTTCAAGTTTCTGATAAATCCATTTCATTAAGTCCTCATCGTTAAACTTCTCTTTCGGCAGGAGTTTTCTGTTATCTTTTTCCAATTGATTATTTGACTGACATTCATTATTCAGAGAATCAGAATCTTTTGTGTCATCTATACAAAACAATCCGTTTAATGCGTACTTCCGTGCATAAGACGATGTGCTTCCTGTGATCTGGCTTGCATCCATTCCCTTCTTTGACTCGTCCTCACGTGCGTATGCCGTTGCCGTTTCCGTTTCACCATTAGCATTCTTAATGGTTGCGGTTGCCCTTACATAATATCGTGTACCAATCATTACAATTTCGTCAGAAATAGTAAGTGTGCACGACTGACTAAACAACAATGGTTTTACTGATTCCAAAATATCCTCACAATTACGATATTTATAATTTCCAAATTTATTATATTGATCTTTGGGAGCCTTAAGCAAACTTTGAATTGTATTAAGTTCCTTCATAATTATATTATTATTTACCAACACAAAAAAGGCAGGTCCGCAGTCCTTACAAAGTTCCGCTTCCTGCCATGATATATCTCCACTTCTTCAAGCTCATTTTCAAGAGAATCAATTTCTTCATTGATAAGTGCAATATATTCAGCCTTACTGTCAGCATTGAATGTGAGCATTACCGCTTCTTCACTCATTTGCTGAACCGTGTCAAGCTCTGAATAAAGCTTATCAAGTTCTGAATTAATAGATGATTTACACCTCATACTTTCTCCAAAAATTGCAAAGGGAGTGAATAAACAGCTTTTAACTTAGAGAATTTGACATCTGCACGCCCATCTTTAATCTTAACAATCGTGCCTATCAGCGTATCGCCAATTTCACGGACTTTATCACCTTTTTTCATAATAACTACGTTTAAATATTTGTCCGAAAGACAGGAATCGAACCTGCTTCTTGTGGGGTAATGAGACCTACATAAAGAATATGATTATTATTAAATTACCACATGCATTCCATAATGCTACTTTCGGAGGATGTTCATACCTATATTCACATACCGGCATGAACGGATAATATTACTAACTAAAAAATAGATAGAGAAAATATTAGTCACACTCTTTCAGTTCATTGTATGTCAGGACTACCAGTCTTATGCACAACAGGAAGATAATGGAAAATATAATCACAGATACGCATTTTACAGGACTTTCCGTAACTATCGCACCATAAATCATTCCTAACGAACATAAGGCAGCAAATAAAGACATGATAAAATTGGCTGTTTTCATTATATTATGTAAAAAAGGGTACGTCCCCAAATAGAAGTATAAACTGTCACATTTAAAACTTTATTGATGGAAAAGAGGAACGTACCCGAATTATTATTACTTTTGCGGTGTCACATTTAAAATTCTTGTATTATGAACAAATTTATACTGATCGAGGGCAAGACTTTCCCTTGTTATATAAATCCTGATCATGTAACTTTCATTGAGCATAAGAGCCGTATGACTTTTATTCATTTGGTATCCGGTGATGTGGTTGAAACAACTTTGCCAATACCTCAAGTGTTGTCTCTGTTAAGCCAACAATAGTATTCTTCCCAAAGATCATTGCCAATTCTAGCAATTAGAAGCTTGTCTCTCCACGTATATATCGGTGAATTGTAAATCCACTCAAAGAGATGCGTGGAGATGGGTTTTTTTGTTTCTATGGCAATCTTAATAAGCCGTCTTTTGAGCCATTTTTTAAGAAATCGTTTCATGAGGTCATTTAATTATTAAGTTCGTTCCCCTGAGCCAATCCGATTGGCAACATCACGTTATTGTCAGGGGATTTTCTTAATTTTGTGGTGTCAAATCAAAAATTAAGAAATATGGATAAAGAAGTTGAATCCAAAGCAGTAACTGGTATCGCAGTACTACTAGTCTATCTCGTTGCCAAGCTGCTTAAACTCCAATAAGTCATCTCTATTTACTGACGTTACAAAGCAATCCGTGTATGTCATAAAGTTGTACAGGCTATTGCATACATGAATTGCTATATCCCGTTCTGTATTTATGCCTTTTGCAAGGCAGTCACTGATCGCCACTTGGATTATAGAACGAGGATTTGGTACATATTTATTGTCAATTTTATTAAATGGTATTAAGGGATATTCCATATCTATGCTCAGAATTATAATTTTGTTCCCCTCAACGGCTTAAACCGGTTGTTACCCCGAATCTTACGGGAGGGGATATATTAGACCTTTCAGCGATACTTGTGCCTAACCAAGCATACTCACCACGCTAAAGACAAATTGGCGTGCTGAAAGTAAATTTCATTTCAACTTCGTGGCTTTACCACCATCAGACATTTACAACCATTCGACCGTTATCGTCTTATCTTCGGTTGCTATCGGTGTCAATTCCGTTCCACTTGCACCCACCACTATCTACCATCACTGGCTTCGCTTCTGTGCCTGCGCAGAAATCATATATAATAATTGTACGGTTTTACCCATACATTATTTCTATTGTATAAATAAATATTTCAAAGAACTACTAATTTGAAGTTTCGGTCGGAGTTGAACTGACTTTTTTGCTACATAATAAGGTAAATACCTTTCCCGTCCTGTCCCGAAACCTTCTCAGATATACATTTATCGTTCAAGCATTTTTACTATATCTGATTTTCTATACCTTCTTCGACATCCTACTTTTGTATATGGGATATCGCTGTGCATTACATAGCTTATTGACATGCTTAACATTCGGGCTACCTGTTCTGGAGTAAGCCATTCATCTGCTTCTTCTGTGACAACTTGTGATACAATAGTCTTGATGTCTTTTTTCATCAACTTGTATATCTCCTCAGCTAATATTTTCACTTCGTTACGCGTCATAAGCTATTATTCATTTTACTATTACAGTAATCGAGAAACTACTTCACAACTTCTTGCAGCCTTAACGCTATCTTCCTATTCTCTTCTGCAAGTTCTATCGCACGCTCTATAATATCGAATCGTCTTGTCTTGCCTTGCAGTGCATTACTCACTGTAACCTCTGTTGTCCCACAATCTTTGGCTATGATTTTTGTATAGCCTTTGGGTAGAAGAGGGCGCAATGCCTTCAAATTCTCCATCAGATTCAGCATATTCGGTTCTTTTCTATTCATTTTTACGCTATTTTACTTGGTTCCTTTATGAGTTATCAAGTATTGTTTGTAACTTTATAGTGTAAATGTAGTTTATAGTGAACAATTATCAAAGTTTTCTGAACATTTTTATTGTTAATAAATACAACTTTACTGAACATAAATAAATAAAACTATGAATATCAACAAGTTAAACGAATTGGTAAATTCAAGTAAACTGAACAAGGTTCAGATTGCAGAGAAGTGTGGAGTGTCAAGAACTACATTGGATAATGTATTGGCAGGCGCAGATGCTAAGATTAGTACAATTGAATCTCTAGCTAAAGTATTGGGAGTAAGCGTAGGGGCTTTGTTTGGTGATATAAGCGAAGACATATTACCTACATCTATAAATGGAAGTAGTGAACTTGAATTTTATAAGAGGGAAGTGGAAAGGCTGCAAACTTTATTGAACAGTCAGAAAAAATCCACTAAAGTTGTCGTCGAGCTTGATGTGGATGATGACGAGTTCATTAAAATGGGATTAAAGGATAAGGTTATTCAGATATTAAATAAGTGATATGATATTGTTTATTGCTATTATTCTCTGCTTATTATTTATATATGCCCTGATTAAATTTAGTGGGAGTGAATTGAATAAAGAGACAAAAATAGCCTGTGTAATAACTTTGTTTATTTCATCAGTTTCGATTATTTTTTCTTATACAAATATGGCGTCTATAAAAGACGAGGTATCGCTTATAGGAGTAATAGCTACTATTATGTCAATTCCAATAGCTGTATTGCTTGGCTGGAACATATATACAGTTATAGACATAAAGAAAATAAAAGATGACTACGATAATTTGAAAGTACTTATTGAGAAGCAAAACAAAGAAGATATTGATAAATACAAAAAAGGACTAAGCGTAGAAAATGAAAAACTAAAAGATGAGATTAATTCAATGAAAGAAGATATAAAGTCAATGGATATATTTGGAGATAATAAAGGGAAATGCGCAGAATATAGACTAAAAAAGAATGCTTCTTACCCTTGGAATATAAATGCTATAAGAGAACGAATAGTTGACATTTATCTTTTATTAGGAATCCCAACTTCTACATTTTTATTTCAGTTAAACGGGTTTGATTCTATTATTGTTTTTAACGGAGGAATATCAAAGGAGAAATCAGAAGCAATATCAGAAATGCTAAAGAAAGAATATCATATATCTGATATAATTGTAAGGTTTGGTCCATTTGAAAACCTTACAGACATTCCAGTAATAAACAAACTAAATAACTAACTCAGTAAAAGCAACATTATGAGAAAGATTCTATTATTTATGCTATGTGTAACCTCGTTGGCTTCTTGCAGTGGAGGAATTGAAAAAGTATGTGTTATGGGGATAAGAGATAGAATCATATATGTTGATGAGAATAAATACGAATTACTACTTGAAAAGTTTAAACAGAAAAAGAAGAAAAACGTAATTGAGGTGATAAAATATGTTATTGAGATTATCACCTCTGCGATATCCAAACTTTGATATCAATGGTGTCTTCTGAACTCGTCAAGTATTTCAGGATGCTTTTCGTGGATATATCTTATAAAATCGTCCACACCTGCATAATCGTTCTCTATTTGTTTGTCAATATCAACCTCAAAATGTTCGCAATGGAACTTATTGACGTATATATTGAAAAGGGAATGTTTGATAAAAGATTCAAGGATGTCAATCTTATGTTGCAGAGAAGCGACAAATTGAAGGTCTGACAAGTTCTGTTTCGGTTCTTGTTCAATGTGACTTGCTGATTTAAATGGATTTTTCATAATTCGTTCTTTGAAATGTTTACAATCGGTTAAATGATGAATTTACCAGTCAGGAAACCGTTTATGAAGTAGGATTGGCCTTTCCCGGTAACTTTGGTTGTTATAGTAGTACGCAACACTCCATCATTGCCGGATCGTGTGCCTTTCTTCAATTCAAACAGACCTTGTTCAACATATTGCTGATTAGGTATATTTCTACGTTCACCAACACTTCCTAAATAATGATTATTGCGAAGCCACTCAAACAGCCTGTTCTGCCCAACATGGAATCCATTTTGAGATATTATCTTTGCAAGTTCGCCTATAAGACATGAAGAACGACTTCCTATTACAGCATCAGCAAACAGGACTTTCGGGGCTTGCTCTTCCACCTTCTTTTCTGCTTCAATCCGTTTCTGTTTTTCTTCTTTCAGAGTAGTAGCAAGTTGAATAAGAAAGTCGGGAGATGTAAGAGCCTTTTCTATAGTATCGAACGTCATATACGCACCGTACTTACGAATGGAGGGCAATATTTCATGTGTAACCCATCTTCTATACGGTTTTACTTTCTTGCTAGAACTAAAAAGAAGAACGTCATAGAAGGCTGATTCTGTTATAAACGTAGCAAATGAGTTCCCGTTCACGTATAAATCAGGATTTAGGGCGTGTAAATCAATCAGTTGCAAATCTTCATTATTTAATCTTGTTTTTACTGATGAAGGATTACTCAACTCAACTGCATTGCAAACATCAGCTAAGCAGAAAAGCGGTTCTTCACTTGTTCCAGCTACTCGTACTTCGCCAAATACATCATTCTTAAATATCTTAATCGAATTATCCATATAATAATATTAAAGTTTGCTCTTGTTATTCGTTATAGTTTATACCGTACCCTATCCCTCACCTACCTAATATTTAATTAGGAGACTGGGTTAACATTCAGACTACATAATATATAACTGAATGTTTGTGCTGATTATACAGTTCCGCCCTCACCTGCCTAAGAGTTTTATCTCTTAACTTGTATCTCGGTCTCTTGTCAAAGTGGTAAATCTTTGTGAGTCGCCTGTCGTTGGTACGTGGAACGGAGCAGGACATTACAAGAGTTATAATCAACAGAAGAGCCTTTTTATCTCACGGCTGTCATTGGTTTAATCCAAAGTTCCGCACGGTAGGCACTGATAGAACCGATTGTATGGATTTAATCTAACTAATAGGAAAGAAAAAATCCGTTGCTAAAGTAGAGCGGCAACGGATTTCCAAATATAAAGAAGGCTCACGTTTGAGCGATTGTTTAATCATATGTCTGTTGCCGCTCTACTTGCAACGGATGCAAAGTTGCAAAGTATTTTGCGATAAAAAAAACAGCCGATTATAGGTTGTTAACATATAAAGATAAACGAACAAGAATAGACCTGTAAAAAAACAAAAAGTTATGACATATAAAAATAGTTTAAAACGAATGTATCGGCTAAAACATGATACCGATTAAAAATAATTACAAATTAAATTGTTGATTATCAGATATATAGATATTGATGTTGTAATCGCAGCGGAATCACTTTTGTAAAACGCTGATTACCAATAAGATAATCGGCGTTTTTTTTCTTCTAAAGCAGCTGCTCTGAATAAAAAGGATCAACGTAACAATCTGGGCTCAGTTTGAAAACTTGGGGGAATTAGTTAAAAACACTATCTTTGTGGCATGA